>Ga0364914_10252_pt1 | contig 22129 bp, 20 predicted proteins | sample ExccelJu500001D3_3_FD_206954 | JGI IMG/M metagenome (GOLD analysis project Ga0364914, IMG submission 206954) | Enriched cells from Trout Bog Lake Hypolimnion, Wisconsin, USA - BchlTB.June25.5000.01.D3 | ecosystem: Environmental > Aquatic > Freshwater > Lake > Hypolimnion/Profundal zone | place... | reverse complement strand
GGCGGTGCCATGCAGGCAATGGCAAAGAATGGTTATCTTCCGGGTTCATTGGCGAAGTTGAATCAAAGGGGCGTGCCGGTCCGTGCGTTGATTGTAACCGCGATATTCAATATGTTCCTGATCTTCTTGGGGACCCCGATCGCCATCCTTACGGCATCAGCATTTGGATACATGTTCGCCAACGCGATCAGCCTATTGGCCTACTATAAAGCGAAGACCGATACAGAAATGTCTAAACTGCCAAGACCGTTTAAAGCGCCCAAGGGCTACAAATACGTGGCTCTCATCATGGCCATATTCAATGTGCCGTTTTGTTTGATTGGCGTTGCTTACCTTAATGCTTCAGCTAGTGGCTGGGCACCTGTTATAGTTGGGGCGTTTATCTTGGTCATTTATGTCCCGATATGGGTCTATTCCCGATATGAGTTCAGAAAGGCGCAGGCGACGAACCGCCCCTCTATAATAGGAGTGGAAGAAATGTAGGCTTCCCTATGAGGCCGGGATGGCCTCTCGCCTTATTTTTCTATCTTCTCATCAGTTGATTAACAACCCTACCTGGTCACAAAACATCTCTTGTCCGTTCTCTGTAAATTTCAGTCCACACCCTTGATAATGTCGTAACAGGAAAACCCATCTCATCAACATTCTCTATATTTATATATAATAATAGATAATAATAATGAATAACACCCTTAGGCCATTGGACCAACGATGTCGTTATCTTGATTATCTTTAGATTCAGAATAACAGTATACCTGGGGATATATATTATTATAAATTATTATTAATAATAAAACACCCAGTCATTAAATTCTCAAGGACTGGCCTTCGATGAGGCCTGCCTCATTGACTCGGCTGATTGTCTCGTTCTTTCACATTTTAGTGTGCATATCACTAAATTACGATTGGAATACTATTCATGTATCTAAGAATCAAAGCCTTTATTATCTAATTGTACATTCAAGTATTGATCTCAAAGCAAGCTCATCTTTGAGGGGGAGAACAAAATGGACAATAAACCGAAGATATTGACCGACCTGAAGAATTCGATCGAGACCTGGAATCCTGCACTTGCCATTTGCGCCATACTAATTGGCAGTTGCGTTCAGCATTGATCCAGCGGAAGCACTTGCAAAAGGGCTTGGGCTAGGTATGCAACAGATCAGTCAAATGTTCGACGAGGCTAGGATCTACCTACCGCAGGTGCTTGCAGCGTCAACGGCGATGGAATCGGCTTTGAAGATCCTCGAACCAGCGATGCTAAACGGGAGAACTCTCTCCAAGGGAACCATTGTTCTCGGCACTGTACAGGGCGACATTCACGAGATTGGAAAGAATGTTGTCGGGGCCATGCTTCGCGGTGGCGGTTATCATGTGATAGATCTCGGAAGGGACGTATCGCCTGAGAAATTTGTTGCGGCAGCCCGCACTTCGAAGGCGGACATGGTGGGCGCTTCAGCGTTGATGACCACGACCGTTACGGTCCAGAAAGACATCGTAGATATGCTGAAGGAGGAAAAGCTCGAAGCCAAGACGGTATTCGGAGGCGCTCCATGCAACCCTGAGTGGGTCAAGAGCATTGGAGGGGACCTTTATTGTCCATCTGGAGCAGAGGTAGTGGGCTTGGTCAACCAGCTCATGGAGAAGGCCTGCAATCCCGAATGGGCAGAAGGCATCAACGGGGACCTTGCCTGTTCGTCCGGAATAGAGGCTATGGCAACGGTCGATCAGCTAGGGAGGGAATAAACTGACCGCATCTAGACCAATCGATATCTTTGAGACGTACGAGCGCTCAAAGTCAGGGATTAAGGTGGCGGAAGCGGATTGGGATTACAAGATAATCCCGACCAACGCATTCCTGATGAAGAACAAGTATGACATAAAGTTCGGCAAGGAGATAATTCCAGAGGACAAGGGCCTAATGGACAGATTGTTCCAGGCCGGTCTCGAAATGCTGGTCACGACCGGGTTCTATAATTCGGACCTGGGAAGGGTCATCACCTTAACGGAGGATGAGGTCTGGGAGGGAATAAAGAAGACCCCAAAGAAGCTCGTACTGGGGGAGCACAAAGACGCGGTCGATTTCATACCACGGCATGGAAACGAATCAAGGAAGCCCGTCATCCAAGGTGGACCGACCGGGGCTCCGGTTTCCGAGGATGTCTTCATTCAAGTGATGCAGAGCTACGCTCAGGAGGCGACGGTCGACCATTTGGTGAATGGTGTGATGGCAACGATAGAAGGCCATCCCGCCACCACGAACACCCCCTGGGAGATAAGGGCGACCATGGCCGAGCTCAGGGCAGTGAAAGAGGCACGGACCCGCGCTGGCCGTCCAGACATGGGCATATAGGGCCCCGAGACGCCGCTGTCCGCAGCTGGCCGTCTCGCTGGTGATCTGTTGGGCGGAATGAGGCGTTGCGATGCGCATGAGGTGTCCCAGCTCAATGAGCTAAAGATCGACATGGCCGGATTGAACATGATCGCCGGCTGGACGGCGAATGGTGACAACATCATGGTAGAGCAGATGCCGATCTTCGGAGGGTATTGCGGAGGAATTGAAGAAACGGCCATTTGCGATATCGCAACGACCCTTGCTTCATTTACCCTGCTGAGCGGCAATTTCCATCTGGATGGGCCGATCCATATCAGATGGGGCATAACCACTTCGAGGGAGACGTTGCAGATTGCAGCCCATGCCGCAGCCGCGGTCGACGCAAACACCGACCTCCTGTTGGCCAACCAGTACTATCCGATCGCCGGACCGTGCACAGAGATGTGTCTGCTCGAAACTGCAGCGCAGGCCATAACCGATACCGCATCCGGACGAGAATTGCTCTCTGGATCGGCCGCCGCCAAAGGGGTCGTGATCGACAAGACCACGGGGATGGAGGCAAGGATCATGGGAGAGGCCGCGATCGCCACGGCTGGCATGAATATATCTGAGGTCAATGATATCCTGGAGAATCTGGTCAGCAGCTACGAGAAGAATTATGCGAAAGCCCCCTCCGGAAAACGCTTTCAAGAATGCTACGACGTGAGAACGGTCAAACCGACCGATGAATACATCAAGGTATACGAGGGAGCCAAGGCATCCCTTAGGAGCTTCGGCCTGAATATCAAATGAGCCATGCGGACGAATTCACGCTCGCAAGACCAAAACCCCACCTCCTTTCTTCAGTTTCGATGTCCCGATATCAGGGTGGCGTTCCTGCGAGCCTTTTCCAGCATTTTCAATCACCTAAGAAACCGCTGAGAATCGGAACCTGACATTTGGTTGAGTTTTCATTTAGATCGAAGTTCAAAAAGTAGCATTATTGACCCCCCAGAACCGCAATGGAATTAGAGAAGATACAGGTTATTCCGATCCGATGAACGATGGCATCAAACGACGCTTTACTGCACACTCCTTCGGATCTTGTCCATCGGTTCATATACGTTGAGAATCAAACCAGAGACGATCCCATGGAAAAGTCGACCAAGCCCAAGGCGGAGAAGCCAGATGGAGAACGAGAAGTGCTCGAAAGAATCGCAGCGATGCCCGATCCATATCGTGTCATGGGCGGGAGGCTTCATGCGATCATCAGATCCAATGCACCCTCTCTTGTGCCAAAGGTCTGGTATGGGATGCCCGGATATGCCAAGGACGGCAAGGTCGTCTGTTTCTTCCGCAGCGGGGAGAAGTTCAAGGAAAGGTACATGACCTTGGGTTTCAACGACTCGGCGAACCTTGACGATGGAGTGATGTGGCCGATCGCGTTCGCGCTGAAGGAGCTGACTGCCGAGGAAGAGGAGAAGATCGCCGCTCTCGTAAAGAAAGCGGTGGGCTATGATAAAGCTTCCCGTTTGGCCATCAGTAGCCCATAGTCTTCCTTCCAATGGTTTGGGAGTGCTCGGAGGGCTTCTTCATATTATTTCCCATTCCTTATGTTCCATGAGGTTATATTACATTATTATCTATATTATAATAATAATAATATCGGCCTCTTCACCACTAATTCAGAACAGTTCGCCACAGCCATAAAATAATGGCAAGCCATCTGGGCGCCAAAAACCGTTCGTATCATATGGAATGTTCGGTATGAAACGAACAAAAGAAAAATTAGATATATCTGAGTTTGCCTAGTCTCGGTTAATATTAATGATCGAGGTAGATCGATATGTCCGATACTGAAAAGAACTTAAAGGATGCCTTTGCTGGAGAATCCCAAGCCAACCGCAAGTATCTCGCCTTTGCCAATAAGGCCCATCAAGATGGCTATGAACAAGTGGCCAAACTATTCCGGGCAGCTGCTGATGCCGAGACCATCCACGCCCACGCCCATCTGGCTGTTCTGAAGGGAGTAAAAACAACGGAAGAGAACCTCAGAGAGGCAGCGAAAGGGGAGAACTACGAGCACACCGTGATGTATCCCGGGTTCATTGACCAGGCTAAGAAGGAAGGCAACAGCGGTGCTGTGCGCTCCTTCACATATGCCAACGAGGCGGAGAAAGTGCACGAGGCATACTATCTTGCCGCCCTCTCTTCGGTCGAAGCCAAGAAGGACCTCCCGGCCAAGAAACTGTACATTTGTCCGGTCTGCGGCAACATCGAGGAAGGCGAGGCGCCAGAGAGCTGTTCGATCTGCGGGGCCTCGGGAAGCCTGTTCCGAGAGGTCATTTAAATCAAGGCCGATCCGGCCTCTTCTTATTTTTTCTGACCGTGGCCGATAGGATCGGTCGTGGACGCATTCTTAGATCGGACCAACGTACCAACCGTCGGGCGGCAATCAAGGCCATCCTCACCGAACGTCGAGATTTAAGACAAAATGACCAGAGACGGAAGATCAAGCGACCTTCCTGACCTCAAACCTGCAATGGTCATCCCCCATGGCGTAACAGTGCGTCTCAATGGCGTCCATTTCCTTGTCGAAATGCCATGAGAAGACGGTGGTCAGTATGCCAGAATCGAATGCGCAAGCCGTCCTACCTATGATGGGGAGGTCCTGGCACTCGAAACAATCATAGATGCATATGGCCAAGGGTTCAACGCTCTCCACCTCGATCCTGCCCATTCCCTGCTCTTTCCAGAAAAGGGCGAGGTTGTCGAGGAGGCCGGTAATCGTCCGATCTTCGATCTTTCGGGAAAGGGACTGACCCACCTTCATGCCGGCGTCATGAAGAAGGGGGTCGATGTCTATGCCTTCGGTCAATAGGGACGTCCGGAAGGTTCGGAACATCAGCCTGAAGAACTTGAAAGGGTCCCCCGAGTTGAGCGCGCTGTTGGAGATGTATTCCTCCATGGCCTTGTCCGCCTTTAACCGGTTGGAGAAACCGCCAAGGTGGCCGGACCGGATATAGAACGTCTTTTTTCGAGCGTCTTCCGGGTCCTCCTTGGAACCAACGATACCCTCTTCGACCAGGTGTTTGAGATGCACCGAGATCGTGGACTTTGCCTTTCCAGAAGAGGCGACGATGTCGTCGAAGCTCATCTCGTTCTGCCGCAGCATCGACAAGATGGCCATCCTCACCTTGCCTTCCACCGCCCTGACCCCGCTGGGGGAAGCGAAAAGCTCCGCGGTCCTCTCCTCCTTATGGGTTTTGCTGGCGATCATGTGATGGCTCAACTTACGACCGTGGCAGTACAAATAATTACTGTTCGTATCCTATCGAACATAATTCAGGTCTGAATTCCAATGGTCTTCTGCAGTATCCCTTTCGAAGAGGATCTGTCAATCTCCTACCGAGGACCTTATCGGGATGCGGAATTTGCCCTGTCTATTCCATCCATACTTCTTCTGTTGAAATAATAGACCGCCACGCCGATCAGCAGGAAGAAAATGGCGGTGATCACCGCGTTTGGGTTCAGATAGAAGGAAAGCAGGACGCAACCTATGATGGCAAGGATCGGCGTGAACGGATAGAACGGAACCCTGAACCTCCGTTCCGCATCGGGCAAGAGCTTCCTCAATCTCAACAGGCTGAGGTTGATGAAAAAGAATGTCAGCAAGGTGCCGAAATTGAAAAGGGAGGCGAGCCAGTCAAGATTCCCCCCGGTGGCGATCACAATCCCGCTGATGATTACCCCGCACAGCAGGACCGTCACTGCGGGGACCTTCTGGTGTGAGATCCTGGAAAGAACCTTGGGCAACACCCCTTGACGGGCCATGGCAAAAAGTGCCCGGGAACCGCCCATGATCGAGGACATTATCACCGAGGTGGTGGCGAACAATGCCGATATGGCCACGAACTGGAGGATGTAGACATTATCGGTGACGGTCTTCAACGCGAATTCCAACGGCGCATTCGACGTCCCGAGAAGCTGCCAGTTCACCACCCCCACCGCCGCGGCGGCAACTCCGATGTAGATAAGGGTACAGACCACGAAGGCGGTTAAGATGGCCCGGGGAACGTTCCTGCCGGGGTCTTTTATCTCCTCGGCCATTATCGCAATCGTGTTGAACCCGATGAAAGCGAAGAAGATCACAGCGGCACCGGCCATGACGCCCGAGACCCCCTCGGGGAAGAAGGGTCGGTAGTTCGAGAAGTCCCCGCGATCTAACAGGGTGACCGCACAGACCACGATGAACACGACCAAGGCCGTTATCTTAAGCGCCACTAACAGGTTGTTCGTCCCCGCCGCTTCCTTGGTCCCCTTCAGGTTCAGCAGCATGAGGATGATGGGCCATACCGATCCGACCACGACCAACGTCGCCTCGCTTGCTGGAATGTTCAGGAAATAGGCAAAATAAGCGGCAAATCCCACACTGACCGCGCTGGCACCCACGATATAGTCAAAGGACTTCATCCAGCCGACCACAAATCCGGGGAATCTACCGAAAGCCTTGGTGGTGTAGATGTAGCTTCCACCCGCCTCGTGGATGAAAGACGACAACTCCGCCGTGGACAGTCCGGTAAGAAGCGCTACGCAGCCGGCTATGATGAAGGAAAGGACCACAGCCGGCCCGGCAAGTCCGGACGCCACCCCGATCAGGACGAAGATGCCGGTGCCGATTATTGCCCCGATGCCGATCCCCGTGGCTCCCCAAAAACCTATGGAACGCTGCAATTCCGGCATGCTCTCATCCTTACGTTACTATGAGCCACAAGTGCTGGTCAGATCGATTAACAATCCTCGAATTCCCAATTACCATCGTGAATAGCGTCTTCCGATCAGCGACCTATCATGCCAGCCAGCATCCTCTCTCCCTGGACAAAGGTTGGTACGCCCCTCAGCCAAAGGACGAGCTTGAGCGTCTCATAGATCTCCGCATCGCTGGCACCGGCCCTCTTCGCCTTTTCCAGCACCTTGTGGGTCTGACCTTCCTGCCTTTCCACGAGGGCCACCGCCAGGGCCATGAGGTGCTTCTCCTTTCTGGTCAACGCCCCTTCCTTCCAAACGTCATCGTACAGGTCAGCGATGACCTTCTCCAGGTTGCCTCCGACCTCCTCGTCGATCTTTCCGGCCCCGGTCAATGCCAGGGGAACATAGCCGATCTTTTCCTCCAGGTCGCATTTGGACCGCGACTTTCTGCAAGCCCTCTCGCTATTTTCGTCTGGCGTTTCTGTCATGAGGTTTCACTCTCACCGCCCCCTATTTCAAAATGCCTATGGGGAAAATCCCTAACAATCGTTTAGTGGACTGGCTGGGATAAATTCAACTTCAAAGGCAAAGGCGGACCGACTGATCGGCCGAGCGATCTGAATGATGATATTGGTTCGCCATCGGATTGCATTTGAGCTATCCAGGAATGGTCGAACCTGGCGTCATCGGTCCACATCATTTTATTACTCTTGACGAGGCATACATGATTTGGAGAGGTGGGGGTATGGCCCAAAAGAAAGTGATCGTCATCTCAGACGTCCATTTGGGATACGAGTATTGCGACAGGGATGCGCTGAATAATTTTCTGGACGAATTGGAGAAGGACCTGGAGGTCACTGATCTGGTGCTCTTGGGCGATATCGTGGACATGTGGAGGAGGGATTCCTCGGGCGTGTTCCTGGAGAGCCGGGAAACGATGGACCGGATCTTGAACCTGCCCAAGAGGATCGAGGTCCACTACGTCGCTGGCAATCACGACTATCATGTTTCGGACCTGATCAACGACAAACAATTCTACCATTATCCCTTCAATTTCAAAAAGGAACTGACGATCAGCGATGGCGCTCACACCTACCATTTCATGCATGGTTATGAGTTCGAGTATGGCGACGATCCGCTCATGTACCTCGTGATGGAGTCCCTTTGCCGGGTGATGTCGGATGATGCAGGTTCATTCGAGGACGACATCTGGGGCATCTTCACCAAATCGTGGACCGACATACGATTCATCCTGACTGCAATTTTCTACTGGAAGAAGAAGAGGAGGGTGACCGAGACCGCAATAACGCTCCGGGAAGGTCCAAGCACAAGACTGGCGGTGACCAAGCCGGACATCGATGAACTCGCTTTCAAAGAACAGCAGAAGAGGGCCAACGAGATCCTGATCTTCGGACACACCCATCGGCCATTCATCAATAGGCAGGAGAAACTGGTGAATTCGGGCTCCTGGGTCACCAACGAGGATGTACACAACACGTATGTTGAGCTCAAGGATGGTAGGCCGAGATTGTTCGTCTATGGCAAGGGAGAGATCACCCAGAGAGTCGATATTCCGAAATGAGAAGCACCTCCAAACATGAAAGTCAGGCTTCTCAATCATTTGGAATGGGCTCATATGAAATGGAGCGCAAGTCCCTCCAACCTCGATCCAGACATAAGGTCAAGAGGGTCATTCGTCCATCATTTGCCCCCTCACCATCTGGCCATAGAAAGAATCGCGCCATCCAGTTTTCATGCATGACGAAATCTTCTGGGAAAAACCAAGCATCCAGATGATTCATGTTAAGTAAATCGCGCATCGAACGACATCTGAAGCCAGTAGTACTGGTCTTCGAGGTGAATGATATGCCAGAACACAAGATGCTTGACAGGAAGACAGAGGAGGAGAAGCTCCGGAAAGGAATGCAGGATGATACGATGGGTTCGGGACCTGGTAAGGCCAGGGAACAATCGAACTTCATGGAGGAGGAGAGGCAGGGACTCCAGGGTGATGAAGCAAGGGCCAAGCAGCTCTATGAGGAGAAGAAAGGAAACCTATCCCAGGTAATGAAAGAAGGTGTCGAACCGCCATGAGGGAACGTCCAGCCCGGAAAGACTTTCGAGAAGGATGTCGGGACAGCGTCAAGCTGGGATGACAAGAAAGGATCGACTTCCGATGAGAAAGAATGGAAGGACAAGCCCATCCAGAGAAGAGGAGAGCCACAACAACCTTCACCCGAGAGGATGGAAGGTCCGAGGACCCAATGATTGGAAAAGCCAACGAGACCAACATTCCCTGTATACCCGGCATGGGCTTTGATGAGAGGACGGAGAAGCAGATCAACGAGGAAATCAAGGGAAATATTCCGAAGGTCCCACAGGAAGGGAAGAATGGGGATATGGGCTGTGCGAGGATGCCAGTTATGCCTAGAGTTCCGGTGGTCGAGGCCTGAACCACGACAAAGAAGATCAGACAGACGATGCCGGCACCGAACAACGCCTTGGGGACATCTGAACCGGGATTCTTATATTGCGGGCCAAATACGACAACTCCCTCAAAACATGTACTCCATTCAGCAATGCCGAAGAGCCCGAATAGGATCAAGACGCTTCCCAGGTCCCAAGACCAACCAGTGGGCCAAAGCGCTCCAGTGATGTTAGACAATTGGAAGCTTCCAGTTATCACAGGTCCGATGGCGAGTATAGATATGGGAATTATGGACATAATCGCCAAAATGAGCCCCAATCTGGCCCCGTTACCAATTCCTCTTGCACTGACCAAGGTAAGAGATCCAAACACCACTCCCCCGCAGATCAATGAGAACATGGTGGAATTGATTCCGGCCAATTCAGGTATTAGTCCCTGAACGCAACTGCCAATTAGTATGGCGCAAATGGCAAGTGCAGGATTCCAGGCGAACCAATACCCCCAGGCACTGAATCCACCTATGAACTTCCCACGAGAATAATTCGAGGTGCTATTATTATCAAAAACGCGTTGAGAATATCCTGGAAGTCCAGATTCCTGGGGGAAGGCGGTGGCCAGCTCGCCATAAGCCGTATTCTGCACAAAAGCTTGGCATACGGAAAGGCCCCACACTAAGATGGCCGCTGCCCAAATATAGCTGGCAAGATAACCTATTGACGGAAGGACCAAAACCGGGATACCCATTCCAATCGCGAATCCCTGTTTCCAATCTATGGTCCTCTCATACTCATTTCTTACACTTTTACTCTCCTCCGCTCCTTTGGTCAATGAAACACTCCTCCGATGTCCTTCAAATTTGTTTTCGGCTTGAATGCATGATTATGCATCGTCCGATCGAAATAATGTACAATTAGCTAATAAATGATTTGATTCTTAGATATATGAATCGTATTCCAATCATCATTTAGTAATATGAGCACAGAATAATGATATAACGAGACAATTAGCTAGGCTACAGAACAATTAATTCGACGACCAGTAGTTGAATATGCAACGTTCTAGGTCATTTATTATATATCATAATGAATTTATAAAGAGGATAAGATAACTATTATTGTGAATCTGAACATAATCATCGGAACGATCTTTTTTTATTCCAAGGCTCTGATTTAATGAATTGACGGTCTGAATATCTGTGTTCTAACAAAGAGGCGTTGTACAATCCACTATCGCCATTAGCCGAGAAATGGATACGTTTTTTCCACCAAGGCCATGAATTCCTCCCTTTTGAATTCGGATTTATTGGGTCGTCCAGGTTCGAGACCTACTCCATAGACTTTGTACATTGCCCCATAGGTAACCAAGTCACGTTGTGTTGGAGTCAGTATAGCAAGACTACCTTTCGAATCGATCCGTTCCATATCATTCGTTCGTCCGCCCAGAATCATGCCAGTGACTTTAGTACTCACTTCCCGTCAACGGCTAGGTGTCAGAGCGACAAAGTTGCCGTTCGTGACCCTCCCGGGTATATGGCATCTTAATTGCCCTGATGGACATACCTGACTCGACCAAATGTTGCGGACTCGCTCCTTCTCAGATGATCTTGTCACTTCAAATGCATAGGTGTCATGGACGTGGCATATATGGCATAGGCCGACGCACCACCCTGACGCCATACAACCACCGCCTTGCCGTTGTCGTTCATAGCCACTTGGGGGATGCTAGCATCTCCGATAACCGTCTCGATCATATTAGCCGTTCCCCAGACACCTGCCGAGCATCGGTTGGCAAAGATGCAATTCTGACCGTTACCATCCGTCTGCACCCATACCACCCTCGGCATTGCCCTTGCTATCCATGGCGATCTGGGGAGCAGATGCATCTCCAACCCCTTTCTCGATCAGCTTGGCCGTTCCCCAGGCACCGGCCGAGTAACGATTCGAATAGATGCTGAAATGCGTTCCGTCGAACTGCTGCCACACTGCGACAGCATTGCCATTGCCGTCCATGGCGATCTGTGGCGTCGCAGCGTCCCCAGTGGCGGTCTCGATCAGCCTGGCCTTTCCCCACACACCGGCCGAGTAGTGACTCGAATAGATGCTGAAATAAGCTCCATCGAACTGCTGCCACACCGCTATAGCAGCGCCCTTGCCGTCCATGGCGATCTGTGGATCATATGCGGTTCCCGTGCTCGTCTTGATGGCCTTGGGCGTGCCCCACACACCGGCCGAGTAACGGTTGACGTAGATGTTATTGTCCGTAGGAAGCCCGAAATGCATCCATACCGCCATAGCGTTGCCATGGTCGTCCATGGCGATCTGGGGATAGTACGAATCCCCCACCCCTGTGTCGATCATCTGGGGCGTGCCACAGGCACCCGCAGCGTAACGGGCGGAATATATGCAGAAGTGTGCGCCGTCGGTCTGTTTCCACACCGCCATAGCGTTGCCATGGTCGTCCTTGGCGATCTGCGAGTCAAGGGCATCCCCTGTCGCCGTCTCTACGAGCTTGGCCGTTCCCCAGGCTCCTGCCGTGTAACGGGCGGGATAGATGCTGAAATAAGCTCCGTCGAACTGCTCCCACATCGCAATAGCGTTGCCTTTGCTGTCCATGGCCACCTCCGGGTTGTGAGCAGGATTCGCACCGCTATCGATAAGTCTTGCCGTTCCCCAGGCGCCTGCCGAGTACCGAGCGGAATAGATGCTCCAATGATCGGATCCAACTGCCCATTCCTCCCATACTGCAACCGCGTTCAGTTGTTGTCTACGGCGATCTGAGGGTTCTTGGAGGTTAGGCCGTCGCCCAGAAACGTCGCCTAGCCGCGTCCGACCTGTACACCCTGGGCCTCGGACGTCATCGAGATCATCGTCATGAAGAACGAACAGACTATCGCCAATACACCAATCTTCTAACAATCATCTTAGTATCCATATGATCAACCTTCCCCGAATGTCATGGACATGCGTTCAGGCACTCGGATCCGTACGCAATTTACTATTTGTTCCACCTAAGGATAAAGCTTTCTTAGCACAGATCAACAGAAAATCATGATTTTTTACATTTGGCATGGTTCGACCGTGTGAATGAACACGGAACGCTGCAACGAGTCAGAATATTCATCATATAGTACTGAACCCGACGCCCATTGATCAATGGCCGGCGGTGCATTTGAGCATGCAGGTCCGCTGGAACCTTAGCCAACTTTTTTATAATGAAGCCTCAGGTTTGAAATTCATAGAGGAGGTTGATAACCATGCCAGACATAGTAGAGTTAGCAATTTCGGGTAACTTTAAGACCTTGGTGACAGCAGTAACGGCAGCAGGGCTCGTGGACACTCTGAAGGGTCCGGGACCGTTCACGGTCTTCGCACCGACAGACGAGGCGTTCGCCAAGTTGCCCGCCGGAACCGTGGAGGGGCTATTGAAGGACATACCAAAGCTGAAGAGCATACTTCTATACCACGTTGTACCGGGAAAGCTGATGGCCGAGGATGTGGTCAAGCTCAAGAAGATCAAGACTGTGGAGGGTTCGGAGCTGAAGGTCGACGCGGTCAAGTGGCATCTTCACAAGAGCGTTAAGATCAATCACGCCAACATCGTCATGCCCGATATCGTGGCCACCAATGGAGTGTGCCACTCCATAGACGCCGTTCTGATGCCCAAATGAGCCGAGTTAGAAGGAAGCGCCAAACAGCGTGAGTTGATGCATCGGCGCCAAACCATTTTTCATATTTTATGAAACCGCCCTGGACGATGCGAAGGGTCGGTCTGCTTTGGTCCTTATCCAGACGAGTAATCGGCCAACGAGATCTTCGAGGGTCTGATCGATCTCGTCCAATTCTTTCCAACAATTACATTCCTGCTAGCGGGGGAATCGGACCTTAGATATGATGTTTTCCATAAAGGTCGGCCATCATCGTCACTGTAACCGGCCAGATCCGGGACTTCAAAGACCAGGCTGGAGGAACCGCATCGTTTGTATACAACGATCGAGCTAGTCCAAATGGCCGATCTCACCGCTCTCCGCCAGATCGAGACCTTCCCTTTCCTCCTCTTCGGTTACCCGGAACCCGACCGTCCGGTTGATGATCCATACGATCACGTACGTGACAATGAATGCATAGCAGGCCGCCACGGTGACGACCAGCGCCTGGATGCCGAACTGTCCGGAATTACCGAACAGCAGACCGTTGTTGCCGGAAACATTGATGACCTTTTCGGCAAAGATCCCGGTCAGTAGAGCGCCGACGAACCCACCGATGCCGTGCGCCGGCCAGACCCCCAGGGTATCATCGATCCTGGTGTAGTTGTGCAGCCAATAGAGGGCGAGATAGGTGGCCAGACCGGTGATTGTGCCAATGGCAAGCGCCGAGATGGGCCCCACAAATCCGCTGGCGGGAGTTATGGCCACCAGACCGCAGACAGCCCCCGTGGCCGCCGACATCGAACTTGGCTTCTTCTTTTCCGCCCAGCTGAGAAAGAACCAGGTCAATCCTCCCGCGGCTGCCGCGGTGTTCGTAACGACGAACGCGCTGGCGGCCAGGGGAGAAGCGCCCAGCGCGGACCCGGCATTGAAACCGAACCATCCGAACCACAGCAGTGCCCCTCCGATGAGCACCAAGGGGATGTTGCTGGCAGGGGTTTCCTGCCGGGGCTTGACATCGAAACGACGACCGATCAGGATGACGGCCGCGAGCGCGGAGAATCCGGCGCTGACGTGGACCACCGTTCCGCCGGCAAAATCGAGGATGCCGAGCTGGTGCGCCCATCCGCCCGCCCCCCAGACCCAGTGGGCGATGGGGTCGTAGACGAAGGTCGCCCAGACCAGGGTGAAGATGACCAGGGCTCTCAGCTTGACGCGTTCGGCGAACGCACCGATGATGAGGGCGGGAGTGATGATCGCGAACATCGCCTGGAAAATCATGTACACCAACTGCGGGATGGTGCTTGCGTAGACCGGGTTCGGTGCATACCCAACCCCGTTCAGTCCCATGAAATTCGTTCCGCCGATGATGCCACCGATATCGGTACCGAACGCCAGGCTGTAACCGAACAGCACCCATTGGACACTGATGAGGGCCAGGATTATGATCGACTGATTGATCACCGTGCTGACGTTCTTGGAGCGGACCCCACCCCCGTAGAACAGCCCGACCGCGGGCGTCATGATCATCACCAGAGCCGCAGCGGCAAGCATCCAGGCCGTGTCACCGGCACTGATGCTGCTGGGAACGAAATCGCCGGATGAAGCGCCGGCGAACATGATCGTCAGTCCGGAAAGGATTATTCCGACCACCAGGATCGTTAGAGCGGCGCTGATTAACCTCTTCATCGGTTGGTCATTTTGGCAGGACCATTTATTTTTAAGTTACTGATGTTAGGCATTCATGCCCAATTCGAGCCCAAACCCTATGTCGTCTCCAAACATGCAACCAACACCGAGGGCGTTGAAATCGAGGGCCCACCGAACCTCGATCATTTTGTTCTGTTCCTCATCGCCACAGACCAAAACGCAACCGTCTATGATTTCTTATTTGAAATTCTCCCTGGAATCCTCCCGTTATCATACCTATGACCCTTGAATGTGAAAATAAGTTATAATTTATTATTTAAAATAATTAGCAGTGAAGTATAAGTAATTTCAGTAAACATTATAATTCTAGGTCATCGGGGGGGTCTGCATGGGCAACGCATCGAGCAGAGGAATCGAGATACTTTATCCTAAGAAGGTCACCTCCAAAAATAATTGTAAAGTGGACATCATTCAAAGGGGATCGAACACCACCGTTCCAGGGAATCCTCCAAACGGCCATGTATACCTTCTGATCGATTGCTCTGGCAGCATGACCGGCGATAAGATAGAACAGGCCAAAAGAGGGGCGATCGACTTCTCGGAGGGAGCTCAAAATAAGGGGTATGCCATTGGATTGATCTCATTCTCAGATCATGCCAGACATCTTATGGAACCACGGCCGGACTACAGGGAAATAATACCTCGAGTGAACAGCCTTGGGATCTACGGTTCGACCAATATGACGGAAGGAATACTGGCCGCTATGAATGGCCTCAAGGGATTACCCGGATTCAAGGCGATGGTGATAGTCACGGACGGTATGCCGAATGACCCGGATGGGACATTATCAATGGCAAAAGAGGCCAAGAATTCAGGTATTGAAATAATGGCGATCGGGACGGACGATGCGGACCAGAATTTCCTGAAGATTCTGGCCTCTCGTCGGGACATGGGGGTAAAAGTGGCAATGGAAAACTTCGAACTGGCGATCTCCTCGACGGCACTCATGCTGCCTTCGGCAAACAATGGACCGCGCTAAACTGTGAAGGATATAGAGTATGGACGACAAACCTTGGTCTACAAAATGGCAGGACTACTATGCCATACTTGGGATTTCAGACCCCAAAGCGGATGCGAAATGGATCAAGGAGGCATACATTTACAAACAGGAGGTGTTGCATCCGGACCGGGTGAGGGACAAGGCCCAGCACATCAGGGACAAAGCTCTCGAAGAGATAAAAGAGGTCAATAACGCCTATCGAGTGCTGAGGGACCCGAAGAAACGCGCAGAGTATGATGTGGAGTGGTTAAGGAACCGCCAGGTCGGGAATGCTGATGCAAACCGGTCCCAAAATGCCAACCCCGGCCGGTCGAACACCCACTCCGCCCCCAGGCCGAAGCCGGAGGCCAAACCCGCCAACATCAGATTCATAAACGTCGCTCCAGGTGAGCTCAGGACCACCACATTCGAGATCCGGAACATGGGGGGACCATTTTCCTCTAATGTCAGGGTGATCGATCCAAAAACATGGATCAAGATAGTTGGCTGCTTTCCGGCATCGGCGTCTGACACCTTTCCGCTGACGATCGAGATCGAAGCAACGGGGATGGAACGGGGCAAGACCTACCGGGAAAGTATCGTAATCGACCTGGACGGGGAGGAAACCAGGGTGAATGTGGAAATGGTCATGAAACCGGAACAGCGGCTCAGGGAACTCCCGTTTCTTGGAATGGCTGGATTGACGGCGGTCCTGTTCGGTATCCTTGCTCCGCAGCTTATGGGCCTTTCATCCTTGATCGTTTATTTTCCGTTCATGGTAATAATAGGGATATGGGTGTTTATCCTCCTGGAAGGAACGAACCGATCGGCGTTGAACTATCCGTCGAAGCCCGTCCCCCATAGAAGCAACCTTCTTTCAGTGGCTCTGATGGAGTGTACCTTGGCATTCTCGGTATTCTATCTGTACCGAGCCTTCGGTATCCCGGGGGCGATCTCGGTACTCCTGTTCGCACCGCTGGCGATCGGTATGGTCCTGCACAATGTGAAGACCAGCGGATATTGCATTCTCCTCCCCCTCGCATTCTCCGGCGGCGTCAGCATCGAGGGGTATGTGTATTTCATTGTTCTTCCGAACGGGCAACTGTTGGCCTTGCTGTGCGTGTTCGTAACAATCCTGGTCGGTTACATTCTCTACAGGTCGAAAGATAGAACCGTCCCGGCCTATGTCCTGTCATTCCTTCTGGTGGGGTTGACCTCGTTCGGGATCTATGCCCAGGTGAATTCATTCGGAGTGTGGCCGTTCCTTTTCCTGTTCGAATCGATCGTCGTCATATCACTGCTGATAGCACACCCCAATCTGGTTGGCAAATTCAATTTGGCCGCTCCCTACAGAAGCATCAAAAGGGGCAGGCCCCTGTTCGTGACCTCCATCCTGTTCTTCATATTCGGAGTCTATAGGGCACTCTCGCTTCCGTCCATAACCGGACTTTTCGGAAGTCCCCAGTGGTCCTTGCCTTTGTTCGCCACCTTTGTGCAAAGCTTTGAATTGCTCTTGTTGGCGCTGGTTCTGTTTTCGTTGCTCGCCCTGATACGCTCCAAATACACCTTCACCATTGCCTTTGCCCTCTTGGTCAGCTTTTCTGGATATGGAATTTTCAGCCTGGTCCAGACAAACCTGGCTGGAATCTGGAACCCCTCAATGGGGGTTGCTTTCGTGATCTGGATGATAATATCGGTTCTGTTCTATTACGAACCTGCTTTTAAATTCATGAGATATTTTACGCCTCTCCCAGACTCATTCTCACTGGAAAGATTCATACAGAAATTATAGCTGTCTTTGAATCTTGCACATGACGACCATATCATAAGAAAGAAATGAATCGTCACCGCGATCCACAGGCAACCATTAATCACCAGTCCGTGATTACTCCGAGCTCTTGATGTCGAAGGGCGCGATTGACCTCGATCCGTCATGCCGTGGAATCCCCTATCCACACCCGGAACGGCCATCCCTGGTCTTAATCTTGAATTCGTAGATCTGTTTTGCCTCTGCACCTTCTGTTTTGAACTTTGAACTTAAGAATTCAACCTTATCGATCTTGATCTTAACCAGGTTAATCTTCACGGGCATTGATCTGACCGCCTCTACATCGAGTCCCTTCAACTTCAATATGCTGCTGTACTCGGCGTCTTCCATCTCAACCAATGATGCCTTCCCCGTCATCTGGATGCCCGCAAGATTGTTCATTCCAGTGTAGCTCTCATAAACCGATAACGACACATTGTCATTCAACAGAATGTTTGCAAACTTCTCCCCGCCTTCGCTCAAGAGATAAAGATTGCCGTCTCTGTAATTGTACTCGATAGGCGTAGATCTGACCCTGTCTGCGTGGCCCGTTGCAAGTGTGCAAGTATCATGTTTGGTCAAGAACTCTTCAACGGCAACTCTAAGCAGTCCTTCTTCTAACGGAACTATCTTCCTGTCTTTAAGGGATTTCAGTTTCAGGGAATAATTAACAATTTCCTCGGGTTTGTAGAGGTCCACATCCTTGAACGGCAGCTTGATGTTTGAATTGAACTCCTCTATCATTCTGCGGTCCTTTTCATCAAGCTCATCAATTACTAAACGTCCCCCAATTGCGTCCAAGCTTAGTGCCTTAACACCGATGAATTCTTGGGGTTCGGTGAGCTTGGTCAACCCTCGTTTTTTATCCAGACAAAGACAGAACAGCGATACGGGTTTTTCTTTCAACCATTCCCTGTTGTAATCTAAGAATTCCATCAGGGAAGGTTCCATTTCCTCCCGGTAGATGGGCGATCCAATGACTATGAAATCGAATTCCTTGTGTTCTGGTCTAAATTCATTCACGCTACAATAGGTGGCAGGCCCTGTTATGAGTGCGATGATCTTAGCGGCATTTCGCGTCGATCCATACTTGCTGTTGAATATGACCAGTGTTCTTAACATGCATGTCAATATATCATCTAATAATTATTTATAACATTTTATCGATTAAGAAAATAGCTGGTTGAATGATGAGCAATCGATATCACCTTGTCCTTCAAATCGAATGGCAGCGTCCGGAACTGTGCTAGTGGAACCCAGACGAAGTGGACCGGTTTTCTTGACGGGATAATGGAGATCCTGCTCAGATTCCGCCTATCCGTGGCCTGACCCTTGCCGAGGAGGGCCCGTGGATCATCAGCATGTCGACGCCCATTATCATCCTGGCCATCATCGAGCTGAGAGAGGAGTCCATCGTGCCTCAATTTGACCGGGGGCCCTGCCCCTTCCTTGATCTGAAAATGCTGTCTTGACGCCCAATAATGCCGTAAACGCCTTGTCCAGTCGAATGATCTCTATTCAAGGTCGAAGGCTGGGCCTGCCTTCAATCAACGGTCGCCACAATCTGCCCCTACAACCGGATTTCCATTGCGATGCGTAACATTAAGAACACTGAAATTCCTGCAAAGGAAGATGGGGGAAATGAAGATTGCAAATGGACGGGGACTTCTGATCCTAGTATCATTTTCATTGGTGGTATCGATCTTCGCTTTGGCAGGGATCATCGGTGAAGTGCAGGCAATTGGACCGACATACGAGACACATTCTGCCATCCGTATAAACAATAACGGTGATCTGGCATCACTGAGTTCATCCGATGGCTGGACCGGATCCGGGCGCGTTGGCGATCCATATGTAATAAAGGGATACGACATCAACGGGAGCGGCGGCACATGCATCTACATAGGCAATACCACCGTGTATCTGGTCATCAGCGAATGCCGTCTGCGAGGCAACAATGCCGGCATCGAACTGAACCGCACAGCTGACGTCACGATATCGAACAACATCTGCAGCGGGAATGGCATCTATGGCATCCACGCCTCCGTTGCTAGCCACAGCGTCATAGAGAAAAATACTATCACCGGCGCGGGCAAAGATGATATGTTCTTCCAGGACTCGAACAATAACATCATCCGGAACAATACCTCCACGGGCTCTGGCCACTGCAGCAACTGGCTCTCCAATTCGAACAACAACACCTTCTCCAACAACACTTCCACAGGCAGCTTCGGCGGCTGCGGCCTTCAGGTCCAGTCAAGCGATTATAACACCGTAACGAACAACACACTCACCGGAAACGCCGAGTTCGGCATCCGCCTGTTCGACTCGAGCAATCATAACACCGTCGTTCACAACATCTGCGGAGATAATACGCACAGCGGTATCGGACTGACATCAACTAGCAACAACATCCTGTCCAACAACATCTGCAGCGGCAACTACGAATACGGTATCTCCCAGACTTCCTCCAGCGGCAATGCCATTTACGGGAACGAGCTGACCGAGAATAACGGAGCATCGTCGTCGTTCGACCCATCGCACGTCCAAGCCTATGATGATGGGACGAACCGATGGAACTCTTTGTCATACGGCAACTTCTGGGGCGATTGGACGACGCCGGACGCAGACCATGATGGAATAGTCGACCTTCCGTACCCCATAGGCGGCGCGGGGGCGAAGGACTATCTCCCAACGGTATCATGCCAAGGTCCCCATTTCGAACTCGACGGTCCATCGCAGGCGGTGAACGGGGAGAACGTTTCGTGGTCGTTCCAATTGAGGAACGACGGTAGGGTGACATTACTGGACGTCGTCGTCGTGGACCCGTTATTGAACAAGACCTGGACGTTAGGGGATGTGGCATCGGGGGCATCCCTGCAATGGTCCTATCAGAGTGCCGCCTCCTCATATCTGAACGTCGCCTACGCGACCGCCACCGATGTTTACGGTGGGAGGTACAACGTTTCCGTTTCCCATCCCATCAATGTCCTTCTTCCGCCCTCCGCTCCTCAGGACCTAACGATCACGGCGCGTGACGGAGGCGCCATATTGAATTGGAGCGCCCCGGCCACGACCAGTGACCCGATCACCGACTATCGCATCTTCAGCGCATCATCTTCTGGCGTAGAGGCGTATCTGGGACACACCGGCGACGGCTCCACGATGTCCTTCAATGACACCAGACTGATAAATGGCCAAACATATTACTTTCAGGTCAGTGCGGTGAGCTTGGCCGGAGAAGGTTCTCGGTGCTCCGAGGTGACCGCCATCCCCACGGGCCCTCCGACCGCCCCACGGAACCTCCAGGCGACCGCCGGGAATGGCCTGGTCGATCTGATATGGTCCGCTCCCTCCTCAGATGGGGGAGCGGCGGTCGATCATTACATCGTTTATCAGAACGGGGCTGACGTCATGCAGGTCACCTCGACCTCTGCCACCATCACCGGTTTGAATAACGGCCAGATCTACAGCCTAACCGTTTCCGCGCATAATTCCGTGAACTCCGGACCACAGACCCTTGCGGTCTTAGCGACCCCGGAATCACCCGTTACCCTCCCCGGGGTCCCGACCGGGACGACCGCGATCCCGGGGGACGGCCAGCTGTCGATCAGCTGGCTGGCCCCTTCCTCCGACGGGGGAGCGGCGATAGACTACTATCAGGTCTACGTTGACGGCGTCGTCGAATCAGAGCACTATGTGACCACATCCGCCACAGTCACCGGTCTGGTCAATGGCCTTTCATACAATTTTACCGTGGCAGCGCACAACTCCATGGGGTCAGGAGCACAGTCATCGATCGGAAGCGCTACACCGTCTTCGGAAAAGACCGTTCCCGGCGTCCCGACCGGAATCACCGTGACGCCGGGCGATGCTGAGATAGCGCTATCATGGACTGTGCCGAGCAGCAATGGGGGAGATACGATTGACTTCTATCTGATCTACGTCAACGGGGTTATCAGATCAGACCACTGCACCACGCTCTCGCAGACGTTCAACGGTCTGGTCAATGGTCAGCGGTATAACTTCACCATCGCCGCACATAACTCCGTCGGTATCGGGCCGTTGTCTTCCGTGGTGGAAGCCGTGCCGTCCCCGGCCCCGACCGTTCCCGACGTTCCGACGGAACTCATCGCCACGCCAGGGAACGCACAGGTATCGCTATCGTGGACGGCACCGGCAAACAATGGAGGTATGGCGGTCGATCACTACATCGTCTACCAGGACGGTGTTGACGTGGCCCATCCGATGGCCGCCTCGATGATCATCACCGGATTGGTCAATGGTCAGCGGTATAACTTCACCATCGCCGCAAATACCTCGGTCGGAACAGGGGAACAAACATTGCCGGTTGTTGTTTCACCCAGTTCGAACGCCCCCGTTCCGGGAGCCCCGACCGGTCTGATCACCACGCCGGGGAATGGACAGGTAACGTTGTCCTGGACAGCACCACCGGGAAGCTCTGGAATAGACTATTACGTGGTCTATCAGGACGGTGT
>Ga0364914_10250_pt1 | contig 22221 bp, 24 predicted proteins | sample ExccelJu500001D3_3_FD_206954 | JGI IMG/M metagenome (GOLD analysis project Ga0364914, IMG submission 206954) | Enriched cells from Trout Bog Lake Hypolimnion, Wisconsin, USA - BchlTB.June25.5000.01.D3 | ecosystem: Environmental > Aquatic > Freshwater > Lake > Hypolimnion/Profundal zone | place... | reverse complement strand
ATGAGATACCAGATCCCCATGGTGAAGTGGCGAATGTGACCGGGATAAATACCCTCGTAAGTCCAACAAACGAACGGAGGGTATCCAATGAACTGAAACATCAGGAACACCATCACCAACTGCAAACAATGCAACGAGCTGTTCTCCCAGACATGGAACAATCAGGAACTGTGTCCTCGGTGCAAACCACTGGCATGTGATCCGGCGAAGCTTGAGCTGGCACGGTATATGAGCAAATCGGTCTGGAACAAGTATCCCCGGTGAGGATGGCGGGGACGGCGATGGGCAGGATGGCGATACACATTAGGACGATCAAGAAAGTTCGGCCCATGTCGATTTGAAATCTAGATGGGTCTTGCCAGTCGCCGTGCTCATGATCTGCAAGCTGAGGAACGAACTTCGGCGCGCCGAAGTAGGTAACACACCGTTCCTGAAAACTTTTTCTGGTGTACTCCCAAAGTTTTGTTCGGCATTGGGAGTGCCGTGACAACCGACTCGAAAGTTCGGATCACTTCCAGATGGATGGCTGGACTGACCCACATGGCGTGGCCAAACTGTCTTCAAGACACGCATCCTGCCCATCTGCGCCAGCAACAGCTTTAGGGTGTCGCAGGGTTTCTTTGGTCTGCAACTTCCACTACAGCCCGGATATGGAAGCCGTGGGCAGCGCCGGGGAATCCATTTCCCCGGTGAACGCAGTCAGGCATTCCCCTGAAGTGTAAACCGAAGTCACCCTTCCTCAAACACCCCCAACTCCCAAGTGAACTCCTTGGTGTTGAGCGCCAGCACGTAGCTGCTCGAACCGTCGTTGACCGCGAAGTTGATGACCATCGCTGCCCCTTCGTGGTGATTCCAGATCGAACAGATCTGCTTGATGAAGATCCGGTCGGCACAGTGAATCTGAATCAGTGGTTGAAGCTGCCTTGTTCCGGCGATGATCGTGCCTCAGCTTTTTAGTCGGGGCACACTTGGTGCTTGACAGAGCGCGCTAATGTGTCGATACTGTCTCAACCTTGAATTCCGTCCCAACTTGTACCGGAAAGGAGCACACATGTCTTCTGAAACAGTTGCGCTTAGTATGGATTCCTTGGTCGCTGAAATGAACGAAAACAGCTTAAATCTAGAGAAAAGATACTCCTATTTGATCTTGGCTCAACTTGATGTGCTGAAAGGAATTGAAAATCCGACAATGTTGCTGGGTGTCATGGATCTCATGCTCGCCAAAGTTGAGTTAGCTATTGCTAATTGCAGTAGCGAGTGTGAGATTCTCAATATAAGAATAAACATATCAATGATAATTCAAAGTTTCATCTTCCTTGTTCGAGCAAGAGTCGAATATGAGCGTCAAAAAAATACTGAGGAAGGAAGGAAACTGCTTTTATCAGCAGCAGATATAGCTGCGAACAACATACAATCAATCGCATCAGCAGCCAATCCAAGTGGTGAAAGATTAGCAATTATTATTAGGCAATTCGCAGATAGTATTTTGAAAAGAGATGCTGACAGTCAAAGTTTCTTCAACAAGATTGTGAACTTTTTTTACAGTAAAGCTGGACAAAAGGAACTTGAATCAAACTTCATCACTCTTCTTGACAAAACGTTTGAAAAACTTGGAAGAAGGCATGCAATCATAGGGAGATCCTCAGTCATATCCGAGATGATCCATCAATACAAAGACATGTTGATCGACGCAAAAGCAGCTAACTACTCTACGGAACTCGGAGATCCAGCCGAGAAAGCAGGTATCTTGCTGGTTCTTGGAGGTGGCCTTGCTGGAATTTCGGGAGGTGTACTTGCTATTTCAGGTTTGATCTACCTGATCATCACCAAGACAGGAGCCTTATTCAATCAGCACTGGTCGGACAGTTGGCACTTTCTTATAAAGTATCCAGTGTATGGACTTGGAATTGGTTGCGTGATTTTGCTTGTTTACGGACTTATTGTACTCGTTTACAACACCATCCGACACTTCAAATTAAAATCTTTCAAAACATCTGAGAGTCATAAGCTCACCCAAATTGCAGCTCAGTATGATTGATCATGTATCACTTACTCTGTAGATTCAATGGAGATACGTTATGACTACATGTGGCATATACAGGATCAATGAAAAGAAGTGTGCTACCTGTTCGTATTGGGCTGGGAGTCGAGAGATTCAATTTAATGCCAACAAGCCATTCTACGTCAAAGCAATTGCTGGATCATTTCAATGTCTTGTCAACAAAAGCAAAATGGCGACAGGCGGAACGACATGTCTTAAATGGAAGTTATGGGAAAAGATATAACCGTTGCCATTGGTATCATCTATCCTTTCCTTACTAGCAACCTCACCAGTATCGTTGAAAACGCTCTCTCCATACAACTTCTCCCGGATCAGTCCCCCTGAGCCAAGCTGCCCTCATTGTCGGATCGAATGTTAGCCAATTGCAACTATGTCGGGAATACCTGAAGGAATCGACCACGCAGAAGTCCTTCCACACCACCTTCTCATCCACGACTTCAGTCGCTTCGAATCCCAGACGGGTCCACTTCGTAATGAGGTTGTCCATCATCTCTGGGTCCATGGCTCCGGTGCGAAAGAGATGGTCGTCGTACCAGACAACTCTCCCGATGCTCTTGGTGTGATCCCGAAGGCATCCACTCCAACCATCGGGGCACTTCACCTCGATGGCTTGGACCGGAATGATCAAGTTGATGAACTCAAGCCGCACAGCCACGTTGCACCTCCATCCTCAGAATCACGGTCATAAAATTTCTGAACCGCACCATCTGCACACGGTCCCGGTCAAGACGCACCAGACGCTCGGACCTTTGACTGCACCAAGGAAGTTTCCCATGGCGAGACTCCTAACTCAGCTTCCCCTCTTTGTACCAGATCCCAAACGTATTCATCTCGACCAGATTGTATGCCCAGTGGTCATGGTCGTGATGCCTCACCACCACTTGATCGTCGTCCACGATGCCACGGATATGATACCAGACAGTCTCACCGTCGTTGGTGACTCTGATCCGACGCCCGGTTCTGATGATCAAGCGAATGTCTTTGTCGTAGTCCACGGCACATCCTCCTGCATATTCGTTTCAATCATGTAAATGTTGCTTTGCCAAAAGACTTCGTTGCGATCCTGATCGCTGCAACTAAGTAGACGTCCCATCAACTCGAACAAGATCACTAGCCAACCACTTCTGTATTTCATCATTGATACGAGGTTTGAGGCATTCAATATAGCACGTTGCAATGTATTTGTGAAGGTGGGGTGGGCAATTTTCGAATGATCAAGTCTCCGAATCCAATCGGTCACGGTTACACTGGGCATAAATACAAGCAAGAAACACCCAACGTGACCTGCAAAAGGAGAAGTAATATGGATAGAAGATTTATTGATCAGCTAGAGCAAGCTGGCATCCCGGCACCAACGACACCAATGGAAGTGATAACCATGATGGTCGAACAGCTTCAGGAACTGGCCTCTGACCTTGAATGCATCTCGACAGAGGAATTCAGTCGGTCGTCTTGCGAAGAACAAACCGAAGCATGGTTCGACGCAAGGAAACAGGTAAGGCAGCGTCAACAAGATCACAAGGAGCTGATGTCACTCATGGTTAAAATGTTTGACCAGTTCTACTTCAATGCTGTCGATCTCATTGATCGCATGAAACATTCAATAGAGGAGACAGCGTAATGAGATGTCAAAGCGAAGATTGCCGCTGCTCTGATGAAAAGCCACCGTTGACATCGGCAAAAGAGATACAAGCTCGGAAGAGTGATCTGCTCTTCGAATATCTGCGGGGTGTGCAGGAACTAAATCAACAAATGAAGCTGTTCCAGATTTCCGAAGAGATCGAACGAATTAATCGTCAGCAAGACCGTGAACTAGGCAACTTGCTGGTCCGGGAAGGAAGGTAGACGATTCGACGGAGACTGGAGTGTGCAGGGGCAGCAGTGATGACACTGCTGCCCCTGATGCGTTCTACGTGGTAGCCGGGGGATTATGAACGGACGGATTCCTACTCTCAACCCAGTCCGTCAATGCAGGACGGCTCACTCCGAGCCTCCGTGCTGCCTCCGACAATGAGATGCCAGTTGATAGCAGCAACTCAATTTCAGAACGCCGGTCATCGAGCCTCGACCTACGGATACGCCGAGTCGGAGTCTGGATGTCGGCATCCTCATGTTGCATCTGTATCGGAACAGGCTCTTGCTCCGGGTGGACCAGAACCTCCTTCTCTATCATCTCAAGTAGCGAACACGCCATGTTGACGACCAACGCATCAGCATTGCTGTCGAGTCGATACCCAGAGTTGACGACGTAGAGTCGGACTCCACGCCGGGAAAGTATGGACAGGGCATCAAGGACTGCCACGGTGGTGTCACCCAACTTCTGGAAGTCGGTGGTGAGCATGGTATCTCCCCGGTGAAGGTTGTCGAGCATGCCAGAGAGGATCGGCTTTGCACCGTGGAGCCGGTCCGGGGCCGATTCATGGATGAAGTGGACTTGATCCAGCCTGTTGTTCGATGCGAAGGAGAGGATGGCGAAGTGCTGGGCGTGGAAGTCGTTGTTCCCGGTTGGGGTGTTGATATATCCGTAGACGTTCATGTAGTGTCCCGATCTGTTGGTTTTTCTAGTATTTATACCAGCAGCGGAACTCGGATTCCATCCCGGTCAGCTTCGTTGTTTCGTTCCACCTCGACGACTCCACAGACATTCATCACACAATCGGGACCAGCACAACCCCACCCACGGGGAAAGATCGTGGACTACAGGGCATCCTCGGGCTTCACAGTATGGCAAAGCGGGGATTGCTCCCGGCTTCGGCCACACTCTGTGGAATCCCGAGCCATCTTCTCTGTTGTAATCCTTCCATAAAACAATTACCATCACCGCGACCGGAGACAATGCCTGAATGAATTCCCAAGGGACGGAGCTGAAGTGTTCCTGTTCAATACCAGATTGTTCCGCACTGCTGGTCACGTAAATTCTAAAGTCATCAGGCATCAGAGGCAAACATGAAGCTACTTGTAGATTCATGCGTCTTCATAGACGCATTCGATCCTAAGTCACCGAACCACTCAGAATCACTCTCTCTGCTTGAAGGTCTTCGCAGACGTGACATCCTTATCACCATGCCTGCGCACGGATGGTTCGAGGTTCAATGTACCCTCCAGAGACTCACTGCAGAGAATCGTTTCATCGGCCCATCTATACAAGGTCAGATGAACTACCCTGTCGAGCTAATCCACATAGATGCGCTGTTCATTCAGAAGTACGCAATGGCTGACGTCCCGTACATTAAGGCAGGTGACCACATATTCGTCGCCATTGCGAAGGTCAACGACTACCCCCTGATCACCAGCGACTCGAAGATGACTGCAGTATCAAAACAGTGTGGTGTCCGCGTCTTCAGCCCAACGGAGTTTTCGAATACATTCGCGAAGGATGTCTGACCTTTCCATAAAACAGGCAGCAACCGACAAGCCGGTGTCTCCGGTAATCGGACGACCCAGCCTTCCGATATGTATGGTATCTAACCTAAATTTCTGGTAATACTAACAGCCTCTCCGCACTATCAGGAGAGGCTGTTTTCGATTCCCCGACCACCACCAAGGAGCACAATGGCAATCAAGAAGTCCGAACTGTATTCCTCCCTCTGGAAGAGCTGCGACGAGTTGCGTGGCGGTATGGACGCATCCCAGTACAAAGACTATGTACTGATCCTGCTCTTCATTAAATACGTGTCCGACAAGTACGCTGGTCAACCCGATGCGCTGATCGAAGTTCCCGATGGCGGCAGCTTCGCCGACATGATCGCGCTCAAGGGCGACAAGGAGATCGGCGACAAGATCAACAAGATCATCGGGAAGTTGGCCGAGGTCAACGAACTGAAAGGTGTCATCGACGTTGCCGATTTCAATGACTCGGATCGACTTGGCAAGGGAAAGGAGATGGTGGACCGCCTGTCGAATCTGGTTGCCATCTTTGAGACTCCCGGTCTGGACTTCAGCCGCAATCGAGCCGAGGGCGACGACATACTCGGGGATGCATACGAATACTTGATGCGCCACTTTGCAACGGAGTCTGGGAAGAGCAAGGGGCAGTTCTATACCCCTGCGGAAGTGTCAAGAATTATGGCCAAAGTGATCGGGGTCAGTAATGCCAAGAGCAACGCTGAGACGATCTATGACCCTACCTGCGGATCTGGCTCGTTGCTACTGAAGGCACACGACGAAGCGAAGGGCAGCACCCATCTGGATTTGGCCATCTACGGGCAGGAGATGGATAACGCCACTGCCGCTCTGGCAAAGATGAACATGATCCTTCACGACTGCCCCACCGCTGAGATCTGGAAGGACAACACGCTCTCGACACCGCACTTCAAGGAGAAGGAGGGCGGTATCAAGCGCCATGACTACGTGGTCGCCAACCCCCCTTTCTCGACCAAGGCATGGAGTAATGGCTTCGACCCAGCCAATGACCTATACAGCCGCTTCAGCTTCGGCATCCCGCCAGCCAAGAACGGCGACTACGCCTTTCTGCTGCACATCATCGCCTCATTGAAATCCAGTGGGAAGGGGGCTGTCATTCTCCCCCACGGTGTTCTCTTCCGGGGTGGAGCTGAAGGAACGATCCGGCGCAACATCATACGCAAGGGGTACATCAAGGGGATCATCGGTCTACCGGCCAACCTGTTCTACGGCACTGGTATCCCGGCCTGTATCATCGTGGTGGACAAGGAACATGCCGCTGCTCGCACCGGGATCTTCATGATCGACGCCAGCAAGGGGTTCGTTAAGGACGGGAACAAGAACCGACTTCGTCATCAGGATCTCCACAAGATCGTGGACGTTTTCAACAAGCAGATCGAGGTCGAGAAGTTCTCCCGCACCGTCAGCGTAGCCGAGATCGAAGCCAACGGCTTCAACCTGAACATCCCAAGGTATATTGATGCAACCGAACCAGAGGATCTTCAGGACATCGAGGCGCACCTGAAGGGCGGCATCCCCGACCGGGATGTCACCGCACTGTCCGCATACTGGCGGGTCTGTCCAAGCCTGAAGGCACAACTGTTTGTTCTCGCAGGTCGTCCCGGCTACAGCAACCTGACAGTCGAGACAGGTAGCATCAAGTCCACCATCTTCGAGAACCTTGAATTCGCTGCGTTCACCCAGTCGGTGTCTGGGCATTTCGACCGATGGAGAGCGACCACGACTCCCGCATTGAAGGGAATCACTGTCGGATGTCATCCCAAGGAACTGATAGAGCAGATCAGCGAGGAGTTACTGTCGGTTTTCACCGACGTGGCATTGCTCAACCGCTATGACGTTTACCAGCACCTCATGAGCTACTGGAGCGACATTCAGCAAGATGACGTGTACCTGATCGCCAGTGATGGTTGGCAGGGAACACCGGACCTAATCCCGTCGCTACTTATCATCAATCGCTACTTCAACAAAGAACAGCAACACATCGAGACGCTGGATACGGAGCGAGACGCCATCGGTCAACAGATCGAAGAACTGGAAGAAGAGAACAGTTGCGAGGACGGACTACTTGAAGACGCCAAGACCGACAAGGGGAAGCTGACCTCGAAGAGTATCAAGGACCGACTCAAGGCGATTAAGCACGACCGGGATGCGAAGGATGAACTGAAGCTGTTGACCAAGTATCTGGAGCTAATCGAAGCGGAAACCGCTGCCAGCAAAGCAGTGAGGGATGCTGTGAAGGCTCTGGATGTCAAAGTGATTGCAAAGTATGCCACCTTGACTGAGGACGAGGTGAAGAGCCTTGTCGTGGATGACAAGTGGCTTGCAACCCTCGCATACGATGTACAGACCGAGTTAGATCGGGTGTCGCAGTCTCTTACATCACGGATCAGTCAGCTTGCGGAACGTTACAATACACCGTTGCCGCAGTTGACGATGGAGGTTGATGCTTTGAGTGCCAAGGTTGACGCGCACCTGAAGCAGATGGGGTTCGGATGGAACTAATGTCTGGGTACAAAAAAACTGAGGTTGGTGTAATCCCTGAGGTTTGGGAAGTCAAGCCACTTGGCTCAATTTTGAATAAGGGACGGCTTGGTGGCAACTACCCAAACCAACTTCGGGAGACGAGCAATCCCTTGATGAAGATGGGGAATCTTGATCGGGGACACTTCGACATCACCAAGATTGAATATATACCCTCTGGTGTAACACCTGACCCAATTGACCGACTCAGTTACGGAGACGTCTTGTTTAATACCCGTAACACCTTGGACCTAGTCGGAAAGGTTGCGATCTGGAAGGATGAGTTGCCTATCGCGTTCTATAATTCGAATTTGATGCGGCTAGAATTCAATCCGAGTGAGATTTGCTCTTCTGAATACGCCAATTATGCATTCAATTCTATCAGCGGCGTTACCCGGCTAAGAGCTTTGGCGACTGGCACGACGAGCGTTGCTGCAATATACACCAAAGATTTGTTGCAGCTACCCTTTATTGTCCCACCTCGCTCCGAGCAACGTGCCATAGCCGCCGCTCTCTCTGATGTTGATGCCATGATCGCCTCGCTGGACCGACTGATCGCCAAGAAACGCGACATGAAACAGGCGACCATGCAGGAGCTGCTGACCGGCAAGCGCCGACTGCCGGGGTTCAGTGGGAAGTGGGACATGAAAACCCTTGGTTCTATGACGACCCTTCTGACCAACGGATTTGTAGGGACCGTAACCAATGACTATACTGATTCTGATGATGGAATACTCTACATTCAAGGATACAACGTTGAAGCCAATGGATTTAATCTTCATGGTATCAAACGAGTGACCACAGACTTTCATTCAAAGCATCAAAAATCATGCTTACAAGAAGGTGATTTGCTAACCATTCAAACTGGTGACATTGGAGTCACCACTATTGTTCCAACTAAATTTGTTGGAGCTAATTGCCACGCGCTAGTCATATCACGCTTCAATAAGCTACACTATGAACCAAGGTACTACTGCCAGCATTTTAATTCTGAGCGAGGTCGAGTCGCATTCAAGGAAATAGAAACAGGTTCAACTATGAAGCATCTCAATGTCGGGGACATGATGAAGCTGCCTCTGCCAGTACCCCCGCTCCCCGAACAAACTGCCATCGCCACCATTCTCTCTGACATGGACACCGACATCGCCACCATGGAGCAGAAGCTCGACAAGACCCGGATGCTGAAGCAGGGGATGATGCAGGAACTGCTCACCGGGAGGATCAGACTGGTATGACCAACACCAAGGCATCAGAATCGTTTTACATCGGCTGGGATGTCGGTGGCTGGAACTGCGACAAAAACGGAAGCAGTCGTGATGCCATCGTCATTCTGGATTCAAGCCTGAACCTTGTTGGAGAACCGTGGCGAGGCAACCTCCGGGAGGATATAAACAATGCCTCTACGGCACAAGAGTGGCTGGTTCTCCTGTTCCAACGATGCAAGGCTGTTGCTCCCGTTGGGACATTGTCCATCACCATGGCGATTGACACACCGCTCGGATTCTCACAGGAGTTCATGAATCTGGTTGCAGGGACGGCACCAGTGGAGCGTCTGGACTCATCGGGTACTAACCCATACCTGTTCCGCTACACTGAGCGGTTCCTGTTCCGACGTGGCTTCAGACCATTGTCATCCATCAAAGACATGATCGGGAGTCAGGCGACAAAGGGAATGCACGTACTGGCGAAGTTCATGCCGTCTCTGGAATCCTGCGGTGTCTGGACAGACGGAATGGGTTTCCGGGCAATTGAGGCATATCCATCTGCCAGTAAGGGTGCTGGTGTCATCCAGAACCTGCTGAAGAACTGCGAGCCACTGAAGGACGACGACCGGAACGATGCGAGAGTGTGCGCCATGATTGCCCACCTCTTCGATACAGATCGAGAACGACTTGTATCACCACCAGAAGATGTGCCAGTCAGCGAGGGGTGGATCTGGATACCATAGGAGGACAGTGCTCATGACCACTGTGGACCTGACCAAGGACAGCAACGAGAAACATTCTGTAATGGCAGGGGAGCAGACCAAGCTCCAAAACCGGGTTGACCCTTGGGGAAAGTTCCATGTCACTCCAGAACGTGGCGCATGGATGGGTAACCGGGGAATCCTCCACGACGATCAAAAGCAGATCGTCTTGCACTGGCAGAACTATGGCTGGGTCACCTGTTCATTGGAGTGCGGTGACACCCATCGTGACGAGTTGTTCGCCGAAGGGAACTACTCGGAACTCTTCTTCCTCGATGAAGCCACAGCGTTTGCAGCCGGACATAGACCATGCGCTGCATGCCGATACCAGCGATACAAGGACTTCAAAGCGGCATGGGTTGCCGCAAACGTTGACCGAGTATCTACTGACAATCCTCCGATCCTGAAAGTTGATCAGGCTCTGCAACAGGATCGCTACATCCAAGGTGGTGAGAAGAAAACCTACGATGCAGTGCTTGAAACGCTTCCGGCTGGGACTATCTTCGAGCTGAACGGAAGTGCTTTTCTTGTCTGGAGCGGACGATTCTATCGGTGGTCCTTCTCTGGGTACACACACCACAAGGGCAAACAAGCGCCAACCAGCACAGTTCGAGTTCTGACACCTGAGTCGGTCGTGAGAATGTTTGCTGCCGGGTTCGTTCCGCAAGTCCATGTGTCGGCATATCGGTAAAGGAATCCAACGTCTGTTTCTTCTGGGGAAATCATGACCACCGTCGGCCAAATCGAAAAGAAGACCCAGCAGCGAGTCGTCAAGCTCTTCCGGGACACCTTGGGATACGACCACCTTGGTAACTGGACCGACCGGGTCAACAACCGGAATGTCGAGCCAGAGTTGCTACGCGCTTTCCTGAAGAGTCACCACGACGGTGCCGTCATTACCCGTGCTCTTCACATCCTCGACAAAGCTGCTGGTGACCAGAGCAAGAAGCTGTACGACCGCAACAAGGAGATTTACGATCTGCTGCGCTACGGGGTCAAGGTCAAACCCGACGTAGGAGAGAACACCATCACTGTCTGGTTGATCGACTGGAAGAACCCACTGGCCAACAACTTTGCCATCGCCGAGGAAGTGACGGTCAAGGGTGCCGACGCCAAAGCATACACAAAGCGCCCAGACGTGGTGCTGTATGTGAATGGAATTGCTCTAGGTATACTGGAACTGAAACGATCCACCGTCTCAGTGTCCGAAGGCATCCGCCAGAATTTGGACAATCAGAAAAAGGTATTCATCAACCACTTCTTCTCTACCATGCAGTTGATCATGGCCGGGAACGACACCGAGGGACTTCGCTACGGTACAATCGAAACCAAGGAGAAGTATTACCTGACGTGGAAGGAAGAAGGTCCGGTCGAGAACCCGATGGACCGGAGCCTCACCCAGATATGCAGCAAGGAACGGTTCCTTGAGCTGATCCATGACTACATTGTCTTTGATGCCGGGACCAAGAAGCTCTGTCGCCACAACCAATACTTCGGTGTCCGGGCTGCACAGGACCATGTCAAGCGGCGGGAAGGCGGCATCATTTGGCATACCCAAGGATCTGGGAAGAGCCTGACCATGGTCTGGTTGGCCAAGTGGATCAGGGAGAACCGGACCGACGGTCGTGTCCTGATTATCACTGACCGCACTGAGCTAGACAAACAAATCGAAAAAATCTTCAATGGTGTCAACGAGAAGATCCACCGCACCAAGTCTGGTGCTGACCTGATAGCAACCCTGAACAAGTCGGAATCATGGCTCCTCTGTTCACTGATCCACAAGTTCGGCGGAAAAGAGGATGGCGAAGAAGTCGGCGATGTGTCCGGGTATGTGGAGGAGGTCAAGAAGTCCCTCCCGGCAGACTTCCGGGCGAAGGGCGACATCTACGTCTTCGTGGACGAGTGCCACCGCACCCAGAGCGGCGATCTGCACGATGCCATGAAGTCGATCATCCCCAACGCGATGTTCATCGGTTTCACCGGGACGCCCCTCCTGAAGTCTGACAAGAAACGCAGCATCGAAATCTTCGGTCGCTACATCCACACCTACAAATTCGATGAGGCAGTCAAGGATAAGGTCGTGCTGGACCTCCGGTATGAAGCTCGGGACATCGACCAGAGCATCAAGTCCCAGAAGAAAATCGACGAGTGGTTCGAAGCCAAGACAAAGGGGCTGACCGATCTGGCCAAAGCTCAGTTGAAAGCTCGATGGGGAACTCTCCAGAAGGTGCTGTCGTGCAAAGAGCGTTTGGACATGATCGTCAATGACATCCTGCTGGACTTCAATAAAAAACCTCGGCTGATGGATGGACGTGGTAACGCCATGTTGGTCGCTGGCAGCATCTACGAAGCATGCAAGTTCTACGACCTGTTCTCAAAGACCGAATTGAAGGGCAAGTGCGCCATCGTCACCAGCTACAAGCCGTCCATCAGCGATACAAAGGGTGAAACCACCGGGGAAGGCGACACCGACAATCTCCGCAAGTACGAGATCTACCAGAGGATGCTGGCTGATTGGTTCAATGAATCACCAGAGAAGGCTGTCAACAAAGCTGAGGAGTTCGAGGATCAGGTCAAGAAGAAGTTCATTGACGAACCGGGACAGATGAAGCTCCTGATCGTCGTAAACAAGCTCCTGACGGGCTTTGATGCTCCATCGGCCACTTACCTGTACATCGACCAGCAGATGCGCGACCATGGCTTGTTTCAGGCGATCTGTCGGGTGAATCGACTGGATGGCGACGACAAGGAGTATGGCTACATCGTTGACTACAAAGATCTCTTCAATAGCTTGGAAGGTGCGGTGAAGGATTACACTTCCGGCGCTCTGGATGGTTATGACGAGGAGGATGTTGCTGGATTGCTGGAAGACCGACTCGGCAATGCCAAGGAAGATCTGGAAGAAGTTCGGGAAGCAATCAAGGCACTGTGCGAACCTGTCGAGCCACCCAGAGACACGGTGGAGTATCTTCGATTCTTCTGTGCAAAAGAGTCTGGCAACGCCGAGCAGTTGAAGGAGAACGAACCGAAGCGACTTGCGCTCTACAAAATGACTGCTGCTCTGCTGAGATCCTTTGCCAATCTGGCCAGCGAGCTTGCCGCTGCTGGATACACTTCCGTGGAGATCGAAGCGATTAAGTGTGAGGTGGACCACTTCGACAAGGTTCGGAACGAGGTGAAGCTCGCCAGTGGCGACTACATCGACCTGAAGATGTACGAACCAGCTATGCGGCACCTGATCGACACCTACATCCGAGCGGAAGAGAGCGAGAAGATCTCGGCGTTCGACGACCTTTCCCTGATCGAGCTGATTGTCGAACGTGGTGAGGATGTCGTCGATGCTCTCCCGAAGTCGATTCGAAAGAACAAGGAAGCGGTTGCCGAGACTATCGAGAACAACGTCCGCAAGCTGATCATCGACGAGCATCCCATCAATCCAAAATACTACGATGAGATGTCCGAGCTGTTGAAGGCGCTGATCGAGCAACGTCGTCAGGACGCCTTCAGCTATCAGGAGTATCTGGCCAAGATCGTCGCGTTGACCAAGAGAGCGAAGACTCCCGACTGGGCAACATACCCAGCATCCCTGAACACAAGAGCCAAGCAGAATCTGTATGACAATCTCGACCGAGATGAGGTGCTTGCCGTCGCAGTGCATAATGCAGTATGCCAGAGCATGCAGGACGACTGGCGCGGGAACTCGGTCAAGATCAAGAAGGTGAAGAACGCGATCAAGGCTGTGCTCCCGAGCGAAGAACACACAGACCGCATCCTTGAGCTGGTGAAGAAACAGCATGAATACTGAGTCAACCCATATCACGATCAGCGGCATTGACGTCGAAGTGGTCCGCAAAGCGATCAAGAACCTGCATCTGGGGGTCTATCCGCCCAATGGCAGGGTGAGAGTTGCTGCACCGGCGGCGATGACTGACGAAGCAATCCGGCTGGCCGTGATCGGGAAGCTCGGCTGGATCAAGAAGCGTCAGGCGGGGTTTGACAATCAGGAGCGCCAGTCGCCTCGGGAGTACGTCACCGGGGAGACGCATTACTACCGGGGCAGACGATACCGATTGAATGTGGTGTACCAGAACGGTCAGGCCGTGGTAAGCATCAGCAAACTAAGAACTATCAACCTGTACGTCCAAGTTGGAAGCGATACTGCTCGACGTGAGCATGTGCTGTATGACTGGTATCGTTGCCGGTTGAAGGAAATGGTCCCGGAGCTGCTGGAGAAGTGGGAACGGATCATCGGCGTACAGACGGCTGCATGGGACGTGAAGCGCATGAAAACCAAATGGGGAACATGCAACATCGAAGCTCGGCGGATCTGGCTGAACTTAGAACTCGTAAAGAAGCAGATCCACTGTCTGGAATACATCATTGTCCACGAACTGGTGCATCTGTTGGAGCGGAATCACAATGACCGCTTCACCGCGCTGATGGATAAGTTCATGCCGCTTTGGCCATCGTACCGGGATGAACTGAACCGAGCACCGCTTGAGCATGGCGATTGGGAATACTAGCAAGGCGATCTGGAAATGCAGTTGTAGCAATATAGGAGATTTAATTATGGCGATCCCTCTTGAGTATTGGACAACGGGGAGCTATTTCCTCAATCTTGTTGAAGTTGCATGCGGTGAACTTGTACAACGAGAGAATGCATATTTTGTTGTGAGTTCAAACTTAGACGAAGCAACTCGAATGGTTAACTTTAGAGAACAGACGAAGTGGTCTGATGTAAGCATCGGCGTCCCCCTGTTGTTTAATTTTTTTCATGGGATAGAGCTTGTTCTCAAAGGATTTAATCTTGTCAAAGGGGACAAGGCAAATCACCATCGACTGACTGAGCTTGCAGCGGTGTTTGAGAAAAACTATCCCTGTTCTGAAATTGGCAAAATCATCAACGCATACATTGGTAAGTTGGAAGAGACGTCTCCATTAGGACAATTCTTCAAAGCCAATGGTCTTTCTGCCGATGACTGGTATGAGGCATTCAAATATCCGGAATCAAGGAAAGGCAAATCTTTTACTCACATTGATTTGAAGTACGGGAGCACTCGCACGGTTGAGTTCTGGAAAACACTTGGCGAGTCTGCGGTCAAACTAAAAGTTGAAGCGATTAAGCTCTCACGATCTCTTAATCACGAATAAAATATACACTGGGGATGCAGATGACCAAAGCAGACATCGTTGAACGGATAGCAAACGAGAATGGGTTCACCAAGGCAGAAAGCATCGACCTCGTCGAGTCTGTCCTTGAGATCATCAAGGACACCTTGGCAGACGGTGAGACACTGAAGGTTTCCGGGTTCGGCTCTTTCATCGTGAAGGAAAAGAATGATCGCCGGGGAAGGAACCCCCAGACCGGGCAGGAGTTGACCATTGAAGCGCGAAGAGTGCTGACGTTCAAGCCGAGCAGGATGCTCAAGGATGCCATGAACAACATCCGAACAGAGATGTAACCTAATGTGAATGTTGCTTGTCTGACAGATTCTTGATGGATAGATTTACAATATTCTTACCGAAATCAATGCTAATCACAACAGCTTTGATTTTGTCACCTGCTTTGAATCTTTCAGATGGGTTACTTACATATCTACTCGAAATTTCAGACACATGAATAAACCCTTTGATCTCATCTACAGAAACGAATACTCCATAGTCTAATATTCTTGTCACAGTTCCAGTGATAACGTGGCCGACTTTAATAGTTTTACCACCCATGTTTGACACAAACGTCTTGTTGCTCGCTTTAAGTTTAAGTTCTTTGTCCGCATCACTTTCTTTGGGATGACCAACAGCAAATTGAAGACTTTTGGATCTTGTCTTGTACATTGTGACATCTCCTCTGAACATTCAACAAAGCAATCATCCATGACTAAAACACTTTCATTCTGGAGTTGACTACTGTTGACATAAATATCAAAGTCTAATCAATTGCCCGTCGAATAACTCAGCTCACTATGAACTCAACTACCAGTGAAGAAATTCATGCAGGTTCGATTGAATGAGTGGTCAGCTACGCACAACATCTGGAGTGATTACCCACCGTACCACGGGAGGGGCTTTGTATATTGGTTCATTGTGCTGTGGATCAAATGTAGCAAGCTTTGCGGAGAGGAAGGTCACTATGCGCCGGTACGCAGCTTCCTGCTCTATACATGACGCAGTTGCGTAGTCTTCAACCGCTTCATGTGAGACGCATATCAAAAGGATCTTTGATGTTTTGTTCGGTCGCTCGGGATCGTCATTAAGTTTCCAAGAGACGCGAACTTTAAATTCCTTTCTCCCCGGTTCAACTCGAACTTCAACGTTTGGTGGCATTACTTCCGTGACGGCCTGAAGGATTTGTTCTTCTAATGACATGCCAATTACTCCCATGCTTCCAACTCAGTAGGGATACGAGCCATCTTGCCCCCACGCGCATCCAGTCTTTGAAATCATATTGCAGTCACATCAAGCACCGACAAGCAGGGCAATAATTTAATTAGATTACACCTACAGAGTCGAGAGTTCAAGCATAAAGACGATTACACCAGCCACGTCCTTGGTGTCGGTAGACGCCGGATTCGTTGATGCCATTGGCCGGAAGACCATTACTGGCACCCTCCATATTATGGAGGGTGCGCTCGTCTTCATCCAGTCGTCCAACGGCATGGTGTGGTTGGACGATCCCCAACATTGCACCGACATCAGCCGCAACGAACCACGGTTCTCCATCCCTGATGATCATTCGGTCTGCGGCTACGGTTGCACTGGATTCACCATCGTACAGCGACCAGCTACTGTGGACACTGGCTTATTGTGGGTATTCCCACAATTGAAAATCTCAGAGATAAGCTCTGATATGTTCCAACCCGACCCCAGTGCTCCAGATACAGCAAAGCCGGGATCGCTCCCAGCCATGGTTTTGCTCATTGGCGATGTGCCATCACCGCTTCGACAACATCTTCTTCAACAGATCCTCGGCTTCCTTCTCCAGCGTCTTGTGTGGGAACCGTCTCAACTCCGAGTCCATACCCTGACAACCGCACATGTGAACGTGACCGACCCTTCCAAGGGATACGATCCGATCTTCGTCGAGGAAGATCGACAAGCTGTAATCTGTATTGCCAAATCGGTCGGTCATTTCACATTCGAAGTCCCTGAGCATGAGCACTGCAACTGCAAGCTCGGTGTCATCATGGTCACCAGCTTCATAGAAACGACTTTCACCAGCCATCGCTTTGACCTCATCAAGACATACCCGCTTCCCGACAAAGTTCCTCACTTGCATACCGCACCCCCTGTCTCAATTCAATGGTACAGTTCCTCATCCCATCGGCGACCATCCTCAGGACATCAGCAGCTTTGGCCTGAGCTTCGCTCCCCCAAATACTTGTACAACGTCTCTCGGCTGATCCCCAAGTCACTGGCGATTCGAGCCTTCTTCTCCCCGGCAGCAACTCGCGTCTTGATCTCACTGATCCGTTCGTCGGTCATCGACCGCTGTCGCCCCTTGAATGCACCAGCAGCTTTGGCGATGGCGATTCCTTCGAGCTGGCGTTCCTTGATCAGGGATCTCTCGAACTCAGCGAACGCACCCATGACGGACAGCAGAAGCGTTGACATGGGAGAGTCGTCCCCGGAGAAGGTCAAGTTCTCCTTCCTGAACTCGATGGTGATCCCCTTGGTCGTCAGGGTCTTCACGATCTTTCGCAGGTCATCGAGGTTGCGCCCAAGGCGATCAAGAGAATGCACAAGGACATGATCCCCTTCCCGGACCCAACCAAGCATTTCAGTGAGAGCTGGTCTGTTGGTGTCCTTGCCGGATACCTTGTCGGTGAACACTTTGTCCAGATCAACTCCATCGAGTTGACGTTCGGTGTTCTGGCTGATGCTGGAAACCCTGATGTACCCGACCCGATGACCCTTCATAGCAAGTACCTCCAACCTGAATTGTGTCAGGCTGGAGTCTATAACATTTCGCCAGAAGTGTCAAGTTGGCCCAATGGTGACTTATAATGGACACTCCTGCATTGATGACTTGACGTCTTGCTGGAGTGTACTCGAAATTGACAGTCCCTTGGTCGGGTTGGTGCATCTGGATGCCAGTGATCAGGAATGCCGTGACCAGTGTGTTCACGGTCCAGTGATAGAGGATAAAAGAGAGAAGAGGGATACGTGTGTAACTAAGTCGATTTGCATTGTGATCCGACACCACCCAAGACCACCACCAAGCTGAATCTCATATTGACTTAGTTACACACGTATTCTCCTCTATCCTTTCCTCTCTCTTCCAGCTCCCATCACCGATGCGTGTACTTGAGGTTCGGTGTGACCTCGAAGTCGAGCATGTACTCTTGGAGCTTCTGTTTCATGATCTCGGTCACCATTTCCACATGCTCGGCTTGGCCGATGAAGGAATCATGTACGGACAAGACGGGAATGCCCTGCGACACCAGCTCAATGATGATACTCTCGGCGATCTCCGCATCTGCGAGCTGAAGCCGCATGCCAACACCGGAATAGAGATACTCGGAGATTGCCTGATGCTTTTGCTCGAACTCTGAGATAGCTGTCGTGATGTCAACACCTTCCGGCAGTTCGAGTTCATCATGTCTGATCTTCATTCTGATGGCAGATTCGGCTCCCAATGCGTTCTTGGAGTTCAGGCATGCGAGAAGCACAACCTTGAAGAACTCCCGGACATCGTCCCTGCCATCGTAGCTATCCAGAGTGTACGGGTCACCGTTGCCGTTGTAGTCGGCGTAGTAGTCGATGCCGTTGTACGAGTAGAGGATCACGATGTGGTGTGAGCTGTAGTCGATCTCCGTGGTGCTCTGGCCATCAATGGTGATGTACTTCCTCAAGTCCTTCTTGGTCTGCTGCCACCAACAACCGTAGAACCGACCTCCGTACTCCCATTCTCCATTGTTGAAGATCCTCTGTGCTCGTTTCCGGTCGAGGTCTACTGGCTTGTACTCAGGATCGTCTTCCGCATCCGGGTGAAGCGATATGTCGGCAGCTTGAAGCAGCAGGTTGTAATCCTGCACCACCTTCCGCATGCGGTTTGTCTCCACGTCGTCTTCGTACTCCAGTTTGTTGCCGGAGATCTTCACCTTGCACATCTTCCCGTGTTTGTTGGGTTTCCACTCTGTTTGGTTCGGAGCCTTCAAGACAATCACTTCGCCCATGTCATCCTCCACAGGCTGATCAATCGTCTCGTATTCGGATTCGATCCGTGGAAGCTCCCCGCCCAGTCGCTCGGTGAAGTCCTTGTCGGAGATGCGCTCGAACATGTCGATCAGCCACTGGGAGGCTTTCATCCGGGAACATCTGCTGAATCCCTCCAGTTGTACACCCATCTTGTGCCCAACAATCTCATGAGCGATGAGCCTCTTCGTGACGTTGTCCATCGCAGCGTAGGAGATGAAGTCCTTGTTGTACCTACTGACGTTGGTGTAGTTGTTTTTGTTCCGGGAGTACCCGACATATTCCGCGAGCTTGCGTGACCAGACCTTGTGCAGGTTGAAGATCAGGATCTTCAGGAACGTGAACTCCTTGATGGCTCGCTTGCCGCCGTACTTGTCCATGCCGGGACATATCGCATTCCAGATGTCTTCACTGAGGAGACGAAGTGCTGGATTTCTGGTCGAAATGTCGAAATGCAATGCTACTGAGTTGTCGTATATGTTGTTGTCCAATTGATCTTTATTCTCCTTTGATTGATTGTGGTTGGTCTGGACACAGCTCTCCCGGACGGTTGACAGAAGTCTAGATGCAACTCCGCACAGCCAGAGAAGAGATCACGGGTCCTAAACATCCACAGATTGTATTGAGTTGATTGGGGTGTAACTGAGACTACCGGGTTCTTCTTGGGGTGGGTTCTACTGGCTCATGCAGTTCAAACATCCATGCCAAAGTGTACATCGAGTGCAGTCACATCGTTCAACTTTAAACTAGCTTACCACAGGTTGGCTGTATCACCTATTTAAACTTGATGTGAGATGCCTTTACGCTTGACAATTGCGAGATTGTCTTGAATTTATCAGCATTTGAATTATATCTTGCGTTTGAAATCCATCTAGGATTTGATTCTATCTAGAATCAGAATCGCTTAGTGCCATCTTCAAGTTGACTGTGGATGGTCTTGGAAGACGTAAGATGTAAAGACACAGTCGCGCACGGCGACAGAGACATTTTGGCACGGATTTCCGGAATCTCCTATTAAGTTTTTCCTCATACTCCACATTTCCTGCCACGAAGAACAAGGCACTCTGTGGGGCATGCAACCACTGGAAAGATAAAGCCTTCCACCATTCCCAGACACGCTTCAGAACCGAACTGTGGATGCCTGAGTACCCTTCATGACTGACGACATCGGTCTGGCTCCCGACTAACCTACCGCAGGACAACGATGGTGTGGAGTGATCGGGACCGGCATGGTGTCCGGGAAGTTCAGCGCACATGGTCGGCGATCCCCATGGAAGACCGTGGTCCCGGAAGCTCATGAGCAACTGCATCGAGATCCCGGTGAAGGTTGCCGTCGTCGATGATCTGGATGCGGTGACCAGTGGCTCCGGGAGATCTTGTGCCGAGAGCATATCCCACTGGTCAGCCGAGCATGTCGCTCCCAGCTCCGAGGATGACGTTGAGCGGCAGCTTGGGATTGATCGCGGTCGTGGTGGTGGTCGGGTGACGACTGGCCAGATCGGCAATACGAGCGTGGCCGGGAACAGGGGATGTATATATATACTGCTTGGGGAAGTTGAGAACCGGGAGCAGTTCCTCTATGTCACCGACCACTGCATCGACGACATGTGCAGGACCATGGTTGGATCGGGATGCACAACAATTCGGCTCGGCGGTGTAGGCGAACAAGAAGCCCATCAGCGCCGTCTGGAATCTGTCGGTTGCCGTGGTGCCGTCTGGGTCTGAAGACCGCTCAGGAATGAGATATGAGCATATCGGGATGTTCAGTTTCATTGATGCCGCACTGGTCCGAGTGCTCATGGAAAGAGTGTCCGGGGACGTGGAGCTGCTCCGGGTAATCCGGGTTGGGGGATGGACTCGACTTCGGGAGTGTGGTATATGTGACACACAGAATGACACACGAAGTCCACAATAACGGCTGGATCAGGTGGTGTAGAAGAAGAGCTGGGAGAAGTGCTGCGGTAGCTAACTACGCTATGTTGAATGGTTTCTGGCGGTGGTAGACCCATACCAAAAGGGTCTACGGTCCAATTCCCTGAACCGCCACCAATACATTTAAGTAGCTGTTTTTGCTACTGAAAAGCAGAGAGCCCCTCATCTGACACACAACCTGACACACAGTCGGGGGAGTCCAGATGAGGGGTTTTTTGCGTTTACGGGGCAGCACGTACTACTTCCGGTGCAGGATTCCACACGATCTCTGTACCGAATTCTTCACTGGTCGAGAGTTGCTGAAGAGCTTGCATACATCGGACAAGACGGTGGCAAAGGACGCCGCTGCTGAATGGTATTGCCGTGCCAGCAGGATCTTCAGCTTGTGCAGGGTCCAGAGCTTGTCGAAGGCGATTCCACTCCATGGTTTGCAAATGACTTTCGCGCCTCTCCCCTAACTCCTTCCCACTTGAGCACCTTCCACAAATCAAACATCGCCATCACCGGAAGTAATTGGGTCGGGGTCGGCGGCTTAGTGTACCGTCCTGTAGTTTGCGACTTACGGTTCGTATGTCCTACCAGCCATGCGATCTGATGTTCCTTGGCATCTGAGTTGTTGGCGAGGTAGTCGATGAATCCATGGCGAAGGCTGTGGAAGACCTTCTTCGGGTCTTTGCTGACATACTTCCGGTTGAATATCTGGAACCATTTCCCGGTGTAATGACCGTATGCTCCTCGGTGCAGCTTCAGTTGGTGGAAGAGCCGAGTTTCACCTGAAGCCTTCACCTTCCGCACGAAATCCAGAAACCCAATGTCAATGAGCTGCTGATGTATCGGGACTCTCCGATAGCTGTCGGCGTTCTTAACTTGCTTCTCATCGTCACCGTTGATTGAAATGACAGGCAGACTGTCAAGGGCAATATCATCAACATGAAGTTGGCACACCTCGTTGAGCCTCATCCCTTGCAGCAGTCCAATCAGGGGAACCCACAACCGATCTGGATGCCCCTCAGCCCACTGAAGGTTATCAAGTATCAGTTGCAACTCTTCCGGCGCATAGACACTCCGCTCCTCATAAGGGTTTCTGCTGATCGTCGGCAAGACAATCCCATCAAGCAGGTGC
>Ga0364914_10249_pt1 | contig 22276 bp, 28 predicted proteins | sample ExccelJu500001D3_3_FD_206954 | JGI IMG/M metagenome (GOLD analysis project Ga0364914, IMG submission 206954) | Enriched cells from Trout Bog Lake Hypolimnion, Wisconsin, USA - BchlTB.June25.5000.01.D3 | ecosystem: Environmental > Aquatic > Freshwater > Lake > Hypolimnion/Profundal zone | place... | reverse complement strand
TTTGCTTGCCAATTTCATCGAGGGTTAAATTCGTGCTGATAATCGTGGGTTTTTTATTCGTGTATCGCATGTTGATCAGCTCGAAATACTGCCGAAAAACTCGATCTGATTTCGTTTCACGACCAAAATCGTCTATGAAAAGAATGTCCTCATTGCCCGTTTTTCCGAGTTGATACTTATCCCCTCCGTCTGACTTGACAGCCTCGAGGAGAATTGAATCCAAGTCCGGCGAGGTATAAAATCTAGGCCAAAAGCGGCCCGGTGATCGACGAAACATCTCTCGGATCATGGCAAATCCGAAATGAGTTTTTCCTCGACCGACCGGGCCGATGAGAAGAACCGATTCAGGGTTTGCTCCCCATGACTTTGCATACTGCTGAAAAGTCTCGGGTTGCTTATCGCAAGTTTCAATCGCCGCATCGGCGAATTTTGGAGGCACGCATTGGGAAAAAAAAGCTTTTTCATCCATGTGCAGCTCCTGAATTTTCCTCGACTGGCTGCTCTGATCGGAGCACTCGGCTGGAATAAAACTTTGTCTCGCTACCCGGAGAATTTCCGGGAGGGGTTGGCGAAGCGCGGTAAGGTCTTTCATGGTGTGCCTTTGGGTTTTGTATTTCTTCAGGTCGTGCTCTGTCGAGCCATTTTGCTATGAAAGCTCGAGTGCCCGTTCGATCTTTGTTCTCGGGCCGCAAGAGCCATTCCTTCATTTTTGCGAACTCTTTTTCCATGGACAAAAGCGGATAGGCTTCCTTCCAAAGTTTCATGACATCTTCGCTAATGCCTTCGAAAGCCGATTTCGATCGGTCGAAGAAAATCTGCGCGCTTCTTTTGGAAGGCGTAGCCTTCTTTTCTTCTATTCTTTCTTTCTTACATTCTTTGTTAGTTGTCTTTTGTTTGTCGCTGGCTTGTCTTTGGTTTGTCTCTTGCTCGTCGTTTTGTTTGTCGGTATCTTGTGAATTTATATCGTAAATCCATGAACTACATAAGCTTGCGATCGTTCCTTTGTTTGTCTCTTGGAATGTCGCTAGCTTGGCGATTTTGAGCCGTTCTTTTGCCGACCAGACAGAAGATTTGTAAAAGAAATTGCAGACGTTCGTTTAGCGCGCACAGAAATCAGAGTGAGCAAAAGGAATGCGTCAGGGTAGTGACGCAAAAGGTCTTCTAGTTCTTGGCTGCGTTTAAGCTTGAGAAAACCCAGTTCGGGCACAGACATTTGAAGACCCCTCTTGTGATAATTCGGGGGTCTTGGTATGATCGAGACATCTACTTCGTCGGTCATACCAGGACCACTCGCAAAACCCGAGGCACCAACCTCGGGTTTCGCATTTTCAATCCCGATATTATTCTTTTCACTCGTTGAAAGCAAGTCACTCATGTGCATGCGGCCCTAAAATGTCGATCTGAAATTTCTCAAAGCTTTCGACAAAATGAATGAGATTCAGAAACATCAAAGGGGCGAGAAGATTCCTGAACATGGTTGGCGAAATAAGGTAGTCCTTTCGGACATCTTTTTTCTGCGTGATGCAATGCATGTGGTCTCCCCTCTTTTTCCAGATTTGGACGTAAAGAAGGGCGGATTTGGGGCAAGTTTTAAGCACTCTCGTGAAGTACTTTACGGGGGGAAATTCGCTGTAATCGTGCATAGGCCTCTAAAAATGGTTGTTTTATTTTTCGAGGAACCGCTACGATCGATCAAATCGAAAGTCCTCTTTCCTCGAGGGTAAGTCGATTGTCATCTTTTGATGCAGTTGCCTCCTTTCTGGTAAGTCGAAGTTTTGATGGTGTTCTAGTCTCAGGTGCACTTCGATTGGCGTCGGGTGCACCACTTTCTCATATATTTTTTGAAATAAATAGTGCAAGGGATTTTTCTTATAGCATATCTTTCCCTGCTAAATGAGTCTTGTCCACCCAGTCATAAACAGTGACGGCCCCTTTCGTGTACTTCTCAATTTCATAGGCCAGCTTCAAGCTTGGCATCTGCCCCTTTCGCAATATGTCGTGAAGGGTCGACGTGCTGATGCCGAGCTTCTCTGCTACGCCGCGCTGCTTCTTATCATTGCTCTTCATCCATTCTGCAAATCTATTCATTTTTCCTCTTTTCGTGTTTCTTTTTCTGGACGAAAAATCCGGTATCTCGATACATTTGGGATCGTATCAAATCGCTGGAGGAAAGGCAACAATTTTTCGGAAGGTGTTGACAAATATCGGCACATGTGTCACAATATGGAATTGTATTAAGCAAAAAAGGAAGGTTCAGAAGTGAAAAACTATGAAATATATGACACGATGGAAAAAACGATCCACAGCTCTTACAGAACGAAAGCCGAAGCGCAAAAGTCTTTGGATAAGCTCTGCAATTCAGATCGTTTTTACATTCGATTGTCTATCGGTGAATCAATGAATTTACTAAACCAATTTACCAAAAACTTAATTCAATGAAGGAAGGCCTATGCCCATAGCAGACATAGAACGAATGAAAGAGCTCGACGAGGATATCTTTGCCCTTTGCGAGGCTTACAGTGATTTAGCGGCCACCGACGTGGGTCATTCCCTGATCGCCTATGCCACGAGAATAATGCTTAGAACCTCATCCAACCATCTTGATGTCATGGAAGATATTATGGCATCTGTCATGGTAGGAATAGGAGATTATCAAGTGGAAAAACAATTGTATAAAGCAAAACCAAAAGGAGAGACGCATGAAGCTTAATGTAATGATTGATGAGCACCGAGTGGAAGAACTCAAGGCCATCTTCAGGTTTATCAATGACGCTAGCATAGATGAGGTAACTAGCATTATAGAAGAAATACGGGTGTGCCATGACAATATCTTGGTTTTCAATGAAAAGCACAAATCACTCGATCCGGTTGAATCTGTCTCAATAAATGGAGATTTTATTCAGTTAAACTTAGTTAAGGAAGAATAAAAAATAAGGAAATAGACTATGAACACCAGAGTAAGCCAAGGGGCGTGCGCCAACACTGCCTCTATTTCAAAAGTAATCGAGATAGGTCCCTATCAAGATGACGACGATAACGAGTTTGAGGAGCAAGAAGAAAGCTGCTGCCCAGGCTGCATGTACTGTTTAGGTCTCTCCTGGAGAGATTTTTTGTGAAAACTAGAAACGCCAAACCATCAAAAACTAGAGGATAAATTTTATGACTCAATCAGAAGTAATCAATGAGCTTGCGGGAGCCCTTTCGAAGGCTCAGGGAGAAATGCAAGCGGCCATCAAAGACAAGGTGAACCCCTTCTTCAAGAGCTCCTACGCCGATCTTGGCAGCGTGTGGGATGCAGCGCGCCCCGTTTTAAGCAAGCACGGCCTTTGCGTCATGCAGACAACGGAGCTGTCAGCGGATGCGACTAGGATTGTCATGGTGACAACGCTCGCTCACACGTCCGGCCAATGGGTGAAGTCCTTCATGCCATTGAACCCCACGAAGAACGATAGCCAAGGGATTGGCGCAGCGCTGACCTATCTCCGGCGCTATTCTCTCTCTGCCATTGTGGGCGTCGTTTGCGACGACGACGACGACGGCGAAACGGCTGTAGGTCGTGGCAAGAACCAAAATGGTCAGGCGGCCAACCAGAATCAACAACCAGCTGCGCCAAAGGAGTCAGAGGTCATTGAGCGTTTAGGAAAAGCTGAGATAGTCGCGATCACAACTCTGATCCAAAAACTGGACGAGGAAAACGGCAAAAGCTTTCTGGACTGGATCAAGAAAAACTTCAACGCAGCTTCTCTGCAAGAGATTCCTAAGACTTACTATGAGAAATGCGTGGCTTCTCTCAATGCTAAAATTAAATATCTGAACGATAAAAACTCCATGGCGGTGGCTTAATGGAGAACAAAGATTTGGACTACAAAATTGCCTTCAACGAATTGTCCGCAGTCGTCCTGTTCGGAAGCATCTTGAACTGCTCTTACGACACAAGGGAAGAGTGTGAAAAGGCGTACTACTCGTTATCTTTCATTGTTGAAAAAATGAAAAGACTCATAGACCGAATGGAGAATTAGAAATGAAAAATACAAAAACAATTCCATGGCAAACAATGGATCATGCAGAAAAAATTATGTACTTGAGTTACATCATTCGATCTATTTGTAGAGAGAATAAATTAAATAAAGATGTAATTATAGAGGATTTTATAGATTTAATGAATCAAGAGGAATCAAATGAAAATAATTGAAGTCGAACAAGGATCGCCAGAGTGGCTGGCTTGGAGAAAGACAGTCATCACCGCCACGGATTGCCCAGCTATTTTGGGCTCTTCTCCCTGGTCTACGGAATACAAAGTATGGCAGAGGAAACTCGGGCTCATTGAAGAGCAGGCGAGTAACGATGCCATGGAAAGAGGTAAACGACTGGAGCCAATGGCACGGGCTCATTTCGTCGGAGATCAAGGAATTGACATGGTTCCTGTTGTTGTAGAGAGCACGGATTTCGATTTCCTTGGCGCTTCACTCGACGGCATTTCCAGGAGAGGGGATGCTATTCTCGAGATCAAGTGCGGCGGCGCTAAGCTTCATGCCATGGCCGCGAATCAAGAGATCCCTCAGTATTATTTGGATCAGATCCAACACCAGTTGCTCGTGACGGGAGCGCAAAGATGCTTCTATTACAGCTACGATGGCAAGGATGGCATTTGCATCGAAGTGCTCCCCGATCCTGAATTTAAGGCAAAATTCATGCCCAAGGCGCGGCAGTTCTGGAAGTGCGTTGCGTTTAATGAACCGCCAGAGCTGCGCGATTCCGACTACAAAGACATGTCGGATGAGCCAGCATGGCGATCGACTGCATCAGAGTACCGAAAGCTTTGCGAGCAGATCGACAATCTGGAACAGCTCAAGGCTCAGTGCAGGAAACAGCTCTTAACTCTTTCAGGCGATCAAAACTGCCTTGGAGACGGGGTGAAAGTCATGAAAACGATTTTGCGCGGCAGAGTCGATTATGATGCCATCCCAGAGATCAAGGGCGTTGACCTTGACAGATACCGCAAGGGCTCAACCACGACGTGGAAAGTCCTAGTCGCCTAACACAACCCGAATGGGCGCGTTGACTGGTTCATAGCGCTCATTCATTATGCTACAGTTCACGTACTTTGTTTTGTTCCATTGATATGGGCCGTCGACGCCATGGGATTCATGAACATGGCTGAAAGCCCATAGCTTTGGCCTCAGACGAGAAATATGATGCGCCATGAGTGCAGGAGAACCCACTTGGCGCCCATCTGTCAGAAGATCGAGAATAGTGAAAGGAGGGCTATGTGTGACGAGTATGTCAACGTCATCGGGTATGAGCTCGAATTTTGGAAACATGTCCGCGTCTTCTTCGAACGTGAAAGCACAAGTTCGTGGGTTCATTCCTTCGAATTTTGACGTCCATGGAGAGCCCCAGATTTTTAAACCCTCAAATTCCTTTCCCGAATCGAGAAGATAGTCTACATCTTTTCCCCAATCAAATTGACTCATGGCCAAGTTATCGTGGTTTCCTGAGATGAAAACTTTCTGACTATAGGATTGGTTTTTTAGCCACTCAAAGAAGGTAAAGTATTCTTCTGAGGTATCGTGAGCGGTTAGGTCGCCAGTAACGAGGAGAAGATCACCCCCTTTGAGCTTGGGGCGCGCCCCGTGAAGGCATCCGATGCAATCGACGATCATGGAAGAATCCCTATATATCTGTGGTATAGGGATTCTATATGACGGCTATATATTTAGCAGCCTTTTTTCTTCATGGCTTTTTTGTAGCCATCTTTTTCTTTTTTCTTTTCCATGCCCTTGCGCATAGATTCTTTCTCTTTTTTCATAGCTTTCTTCATTATTTCTTACCTTTACTGGGGATTTTTGCACCGGCTTTTCGAGCTACGTTTAGCGCAATCGCTACCGCCTGCTTACGGGGCTTGCCAGCTTCTTCCTCCCGTTTGATGTTCGTGCCTATGGCTTTTTTCGAACCGCTTTTAACAAGAGGCATTTTGGCCATCCTTCACAGCACATGGAACCAATGGGCCGTCTTTGTGGCTTTGCAAAATAGAGCAGATAACGTCAATCGCCGCATTTTTTCCATCGGCTTCCTTCATGTATTGAGCGCTCACAATGTTGTTGAGATTGGCAACTTGTTGCAAAATGCCTGCCATGTGTGGATAGCCGATTCCTTCTTTGAATAAATCTTTCAGTTTGTCGAGCATGAATTCTTCCTTTTATTTGCTTTCTCTCTTGACACTGATGTCAAGATTGGTTTGATCATCGAATACCACTTTCGATATCTCTATTTTAATCGCGGTATCCGTTGCTACGCTTTCCACATCTTCAGCTATCTGGGGAAGGTATTGACATCCCGTAGCTAGGATAGCTATGCAAAGCAATAGCAAATAGCCCATGTACCTTTTCACGTTTATTTCTTCAATTGTTTTCAGCATGGTTCAGCCTTTTTTGATTGGTTTGATTGTAAAAACTCTTTCGTTGTAGTTTTCGTCAGGACGACATTTTCCGTCGTCACATCCCGACAGCAAAACTATTGCGATTGAAAATAGAATGAATTTCATAGATCCTCTTTCTTTAGGTAATGTATTCAGTAATGATGACTATTCCTCCAGATCCACTGCCTCCTGTAGAAGCCGCTGAGCTAGAGTTCCAACATGCTCCCCCTCCACCGCCTCCACCGTACGCAGTTCCGGAGGTTCCATTCACTGCACCAGCGATATAGCTACCAGCTCCCACGCCTCCGCCACCAAATATCGAAATGCCACCGGTTCCACCGACAAAAATCACGGAAACAGCGGGGAACAAAACTGCGATACCAGTCCCGCCGCCTCCGCCATAGGCATTGAGATCTCCACTCGTTCCAACTCCTCCAGCTCCGCCAATCCCAGCGCTTGTTTGACCGGAAGTTTGAGTAGCAAGATTGTTGGTTCCCCCTCCTCCTCCAGTAGCCGTGACGATGCTTCCAACAGAAGTAGTGCCTCCGGCATTTCCATTTGAGCCCGACACCCCTGATCCACCCGCTCCAATAGTGACCGTTTGAGAAGCTCCGATGGTAGCGGCTGCCACAGTTTTTCTTCCGTAACCACCGCCTCCGCCTCCGCCTCCACATGAAACTGTAGAGGAAGTAGCTGCAACAGATCCGCCGCCGCCTCCTCCTCCACCAACACACTCAATTGTGCAATAGGACATCCCAGCGGTTGGAGTATAGGTTCCTGAGGTGGTAAAGACTTGAACGTTGACCGAAAAAGCAAGAACGCTAAGTGGCTGCCAGCTCGCTGCGCTAGTTCCGTTTGTTGTTAGAACGTAGTTGTTTGTTCCAGCTGTGGAGGGAAGAGTATAGGCATTGCTGATTTTGCAAACACCGGCGGTGCTGATCGAAAGTCCAACGGTGCCCGCTTCTGGGGCTTCTGTACCCACAGATGAATAGGAAATGTTGTAGGAATTCCCGAATGAGCTAGCAGTTGAGCACATCCCGAAGTTCCAATATTTCGACGTGTCCCATTGGCCAGAGCAATAAGTGCCTGTGTCCGCCTGTCCTACACTTGAATGAGCTGTTGCTACGAAAAGAGCTGATTGGCCGCCACCGTCATTTGTATTCCATGTATTTTTACAGATAATTTCTGGCGTAACAGATGTCGCATCCGCAGTTAGAGTGATGACAGCTGTAGAATCGTTGATGGTTGTGCTTGTTGAAAATGCTGGGTTTGTCGAAGAACCTTTACCAATATAAACTGCACCCGACGTTGCACTTGGACCCACGGAAGCAATTGTGTTGCTAGCGCCTCCAACAAGAGTTGCATATTGTGTGACGGAACCAGATGGAGCTTGCGTCCAAGTCATTGTGCCGCCAGCTGCCGACGTCAGAAAATATCCACTTGTTCCCGATGTTGTTGGCAGAACGAAATTGTAAGTTCCTGTAGCCGACTCAATCGTGACATTCCCAGACGATGTTCCTGTCGTGATATGAGCCGGACTCGTGATTGACGTCGTTGCTGTCAGGGCGGCAAAGGTTGGGCTCGAAGTGGTTCCGATTGCCTGAGGCGTCGTGAGCGTAATCGCCCCTGAGGTAGCCATTCCGCTTGTTCCATTCACAAGCACTTCATTTGCCGTTCCTGTCAACGTCGTGACAGCAATCGAACTCAATGTGCCCCAGGAGGCAGGGTTGCTCGTTGTGGCTATTAAAACTTGACCGGTTGTGCCCGCCGCAAGCCAAGAAGGAATTCCGGTTGTTCCCGAAATCAGCACGCCATTGTCCGCCGCTGTGATCTGCCCGATGACGTTTGCCGAAGAAGAGTAGAGAATGGTGTTGATTGACGACGTAGCAGGCCACGTGGTCGTGCTCCAGGCTGGTGCCGAGGAAGCCCCAGATTGTAGCATTTGGAGGGCCGTTGCGGTTCCAGATAAGATTGCCCCAGCTGTTGCCGTGGAGTAGAAAATACCCCCGTTAGAAGCGGTCAGAGAGGCATTCGTTCCACCGTTCGCAAGCTTGAGAGTGCCGCCGAGAGTTTCAGTCGATCCGGCTCCTGCAAAAGTCAAACCAGTTGTGCCGCCGGTGAAAGTCCAGTTACCGGCGGTCGGGCTGAGTGCACCACCAGAATCTCCCGTGATCGTCGATCCAATGCCTGAACCATTGGTTGCGACAAATCCGTTTGCATCGACCGTGAAATAAGTAGAATTGAAATGAGAAACGCCATTATCCGCTATGGTCGAACTCGAAACCGCTTTCGATCTCTGAATCTGAATTGTGAACATGTTCGCCATGAGGGAGTTTGTCTGAATGACGTTCGCGGTCGTTCCTGCTGCAACTTGACCTCCGGTTATCGAGACGGTTCCTGTCCCGCTTGGCTCTACGGGATTGGTTCCAGGGGGAGTCGATGTATCAACCTGGAAATCTTCCGCAAAAACACCGCTTGAAAATTGAACAAAGCCATTGGCATCTACTGTGAAATCTTCTGAGTCAAAAGAAGCGAGACCGGCATTTGCGACAGCCGAGGAGAGGGCTGCCGAGGCCAATTGAACATCGATATTGACCGTATTTCCAGAAGCAACAGTTTGGATAGGTGCACCATGTGCATCGACTACGCTTCCAAGAATTTCAAGAGTGTTGGTTATAGGAATAGCCGAGCCTACGTTCGCCACAAAAAGTGTGGGAATCTGCGGGTGACTACCCTCAATGTCTACTATTCCGGCTTGCGACATGATTCACCTCTTTTATTTATTCTTTCAATCAGCGTGTAGATGTTTTCAATCTTCTTTTCGATAATGAATAGTTCTTTTTCGCGAATGCGTATCTCTTTTAAAATGCCTTCTCGATCTATCTTATTTGAATTAGATCGAGCCTCTATTCGGTCGCTTTGTTCGCAAAGCCTCTTGTCTGTTTCCTCTTTGAATTTGTTGAATTCCTCCATCAAGGAACCGATCAACGTCTTGAACTCTCTTTGCAGATCCTGAAGGGAGCAAAGATGTCTTTTCATGTCCTCATTGAAGCGAGCTTCCATTTCCTTTTTGACGTTATTCACGTCTCTCATGCTCGAATAGAGCACTTGGAAATTGAGCAACTGATCCTGCAAGCAATCGATGCTCTTTTTCTGCTCTGCTATGACGTTTTCTTGCGCTACTGTTCTTTCTTTCAAGACATTGAGGGCGTAATTCGACTGAGCTTTGAAATCGGAAAGATCGAGCTCATTCCTATGAGAAATGGCTTCGAATTTCTGCAATGCAAGACTTAGAGCATCTCTCAGATCTTGCATTTCCTTGTGATGACCAGAAAGCACGTGCTGATGCTCGGCCTCCTGCTTTTTCACAAGAACGTCGAATCTTTTATCCGCTCCTAGCGTCCGCAGATTAGTTTGGCTGCGCGTAAACGACTTCAATGTACACCGCCCCTGAGGATGGCGCAGACACGTACTTGACGTACCACTGCGTTCCTATTGCAAAACAGAAATCGTCCATGTTGACAGGACGGTGGTTCATGGTTATGTCGAACAATTTAAAGCTGCCCGCAGGCACGATTAATTGGCTCGTTACGCCATCCATGCTGAAAATCACGTCTTCATTGGTCGTATTGGTGAAGCAAATAATCCTCGCCTGGTAGGCAAAAGGCCCCCCCACCGCTGTAAAGGTGGAGGCAAGGCTTCCGAAACCCAATGTTCTTAAGACGTCTACTTGTGCTCTGGTTGTAAACATTTTTTACTCCTTAAAAATTAAGTGGGTCGTACGATGACATAGGAGAATGTGCTTGTGTCTCCTGTCTGCGTGCTTCCTGGGGTTCCAAGGATCAACGATGTCACAGTAAAGCTTGCGCCATTGGATATCGTGTAGCTGAGCTCTCCCAAAGTTGTAGAGCCGTTAGCGCCTGTTCTGGTGATCAGGATGACATCGCCCGTTGCGATGTTGGTATTATTAATCTGAACAGTTCCAGACGATAGAGTTCCCACGCCAATGAAGTTGGTCGCAGCAAAGGACGCTCCCTTGATTTGAAGCATTTCTCCTGCTGTTGCAATGTTCAGAGGACCGCCGGTAACTTGAACGCCACCGGAACCTGTTTTGAGGTTGATTGCGCCGGTGGTCATCGAAGAACCACCTAAAGTGACCGATCCAGTTGTCAAGCTTCCGCCGATTGTGACAGAGCCGGTCGTGATCGATGTACCCAGAGCAATCGTCGAGGCAACTCCGCCAGTAACCGAGAAGGCTTGCGATGTTGCCACTTTGATTGCAACGGAGGTCCCTGCCGTGGTATTGCCGACCACGATAGTATTAGCGGCTGCGTCTGCGCCGATGTTGACTGTTCCGCCTGATCCAACAATGGCAAAAGTCGAAGAAGCCCCGTTGGTAATGGTGATGTTTCCAGCAGCCGAGTTTCCGATATTGACCACGGCTGGGGACGATCCTGTAGCCAGGTTGATCGTCTGGGTTCCACCAGTCGACGTTCCCGTAAACACGTTGAAGGTCGAAGTACCTGTCGTGAAAGCTCCGCCGAGGAAGTTTACAACGCTCGATGCACCCGTCACGGCGTTTGCCACGCTAACCGTGGTACCGCCCGCTCCGTTCGCGATCAAGACGCTGTTTGTTCCCGAGGACGATCCAAGAGTGATCGCTCCCGTCTGTGCCGTTCCGCCGATGAGGATGGTGCCAGTTGTTGCACTGCCGCCGATCGAATAGGTGGTTCCCGAGGTTCCGCTCAATGCGATCGAAGCGCTCGATTTGATAGCCACGGCGCCTGATGATGCGTTACCGATGTTGACCAAAGCAGGTGAAGAGCCGGTAGCCAAGTTGATTGTTTGAGTACCGCCTGTCGAAGTGCCGGTAAACACGTTGAAGCTTGAAGTTCCAGCCGTGAAAACACCGTTGAGCGCGTTGACCACGCCAGCAGCTCCCGTCACAGAATTGGCGAGAGAAACCGTTGAAGCTCCCGAGCCGTTGCCGATCAAAACGCTGCTTGTCCCTGTTGAAGAACCCACAGTAATCGCGCCAGTCTGTGCCGTTCCGCCGATAACAACCGTTCCGGTCGTTGTGCTTGGCCCGATTGCGTAGGTCGAACCCGCAACACCGTCGAGTAGAAAATCACCGCTTCCTACGTACATGGAAAGGCTAGCAGCGCCTGTTGCATCGCCAATGACGATCGTGTTGGCTGCGTCTGTACCGATGTCAATCGTGTTGCCGCCGCCGTTGATGGCCAAGCCGCCTGCTCCGGCTACCAGAGTCACTGCCCCAGAAGATCCGCCAATTGTCGTTGTGGCAGCTCCCGTAGCGTTGATAGAAGCCGTTCCTGCTTGGGTCAATGCTGCCAAGGTCGAGGTTCCCGTTACGCCTAAAGTTGAACCGAGAGTCGTTGCTCCTCCTGCATGCAGAGTAGAGCTGAAAGATGCCGTGGTGCCAGTGAGGCCAGCTGAAAGAGTGGTCGCTCCGGTCACCGCTAGCGTGCTCGATGCCGATAGGGTCGTAAATGCGCCCGCTCCAGGAGTTGTTCCCCCGATTGCAAGTCCATTGGCTAAAGCGTAAGCAAGAGACGAGGGGATGATTGCGAAGTTAGTTGTAATGGTCCCTGCCAAAGCTTCCGCGTTGGTTGCAAGAAGAACGAGACCCGCAGTGGAGGTAGTAGCCGGAACACCACCTGCCGAGGCATAGGTGTTGACGAAGGTGTAGACATCGTTTGTCGATGGGACGTACTCGGCGCTTGGCGCACTGCCCGTTGAAAGCTGAGCATAGGTTCCGAGAATGAGACCGCTAGTAGCGTTTACCCAGTTGCCGCTCCCCGCATACAGGTAGAAAGCAGTGGGGTTAACAGGTGGAGTATATACTACCTGACCAATCTCATAATTGGTCTGGTGAACGGTTGGGGGATTTTCAAAAGGAATTGGAGGGGGTAGAACAGGCAAAAGAGCCTGACCGATTCCGTACACTTGAAACATTTTAGCCATATAAACACTCCTGTTATGGGTTCAAAATTAAGAAGTGCTGTATAAAATTCACGGAGGTCAATAGGAATATTTGTTGGTCGAAGATGTGTTGACGTTAAATGCCCAACGTGTCACAATGTAGTCATCTGTAAAACAAATTTGAGGGCCACATGGATCTAAATTTTCTGACAATCGAAGAGTTTTCCAAACGAATTAAGCTGCATCCGACTACTATTAGGAGGGCGATTAAGCAAGGAAAGATATTCGCCTCAAGACCATCCGCAGGGAAAAGGGCTCCCTATAGGATTGCGGAGTCAGAACTAGAAAGATTGCAGCTACAAAGCATGTGCGAAAACAAAAAATAGGAGATAAAAATGGAATGGTTCAAAAAACACGCTGACAGCATTGCCACGATTGCCACAATTGTGGGAGCAATGATCTGGATGAATAGCAAATTTAATTCGATAGACCAGAGATTCAATTCTGTCGAAAAAGACCTTGCCATTATTAAAACTGTTTTAGTCATGAAAGATATAATGCCAAAAGAGTTGGCCGCTAACATGGAAAACCCATGAAGGTCTATATCGTCTTTGCTCAGAACAAGGTTTATCAAGAGATTCTCAATGTACACACGAGTCTCGAAGAGGCCCAAAAAGAAGCAGCCAATTTTCGATCCCTAATGGGTCTTGCGTGTGACGTTGGATATCCAGGAGCGATTGTAGTTGAGAGAGATTTAATAGAGGAGAAAAAATGATTTTTCTACAGATTGTTGGGGCCATTCTTCTTGGCCTCTGGCTCTTCGACTAATTCCTGAGCCAGTATAGCAGCCTGCTGAGAAGAATTATTCTTGGCAGCTGAGATTAACTTCTTCATGGTGTTTTGTTTTTTTGGATCAAACAAAAGTTTTGTAGCAAAGCTTTTTGCTGCGGATAAGCTCATAAGAACGCCGAGCGTCTTCAAGTCGCCAGTAACAAACGCTCGCATTGTCTCTAAGGCTTTTATAGCCTTTGAGGTTTTATCGGCAGGTTTGATCTGCTTGAGGAGGGATTCAATAGCATCTGCTCCCTTGGTGATCGTCTTGATATTTTCCAGCTGTTCAGGACCGAGGACTTTCTTGGCCAGATCATGATTCTCTGGCTCATTGAGGATCGAGGCAATCTTCTTGAAGTTAATCCCTTCGACGTTTTGGGCCTTCTCAAGCGTTTCCATGAGGTCGCGTGTGTTCAGCCAGTGTTTCCACACCTCATTGGTTTTATCGAAGTATTTGCCAAATTTAGCCGCTTCTGGGCCCGACTCCGCGAATGTCTTCTTGATCCCCTCTTTGACCATGCCAAGGAGATGCTCTTTTTGCTTAGGGTCGCCCCAGTTACCGGCTTTCCCGAGATTACGATAAAAGCCCGTGAAAAAATCGGCCGTGTCCGCCTTTTCAAGCTTGGTAAGGCCGTCCTTCATGAATTCGATGAACTTTTTCTGTTCATCCAAAAGAGGAAATTTCTCTAGGTAAGCAATAGCCTGCTCTACAGACTTTTTGACCGGTTCCTTATTTTTGATGGCAACATTGGAAGCGAGCTCCTCCATTGATTGATAAACATTCGAAGCCTGTTTTTCCAGATAAGGTAAACCTCCCTCAGCGTATCCAGGGAGTCCTTTTTTGATTTGCTGTTTAAACAGTTCTTCGCTGCTTTTTAGCCCTTGTTGAATTGAATTTTCTGCCTCGGGAGTCAGTGCTGCGTATTTTTTCAAAAGCTTTCTCTCTTCGAGAGCGCTTTTGGCTAGGGTAATATCCTCTTCGGAATATCCTGCTTTCCTGAGATCGCCAATGATTTTTTCGACTTCTTTGCTCTTCGAAGTGATCGGGACATTCGTCTTAGGGGCAAACTTGAGACCGGCAATGATTTCTGCGGCTGCTTGAGCCCAGGCTGGAGCGCCGAGCTCTTCCAATGTCTGACCGGCTACACCGGATGCAATGGGGGAAGCAATACCGCCAGCTCCCAAAGCCGCTCCTCCCCCTCCTATCTTTCCAATTCGGCGTGCATAGCGACCAGCAGCAGTCTTTGGTTCAGAAACAAGGCCTAACTTGCCTCCGAGCTCTTCTACGTCCTGCGAAGAGGCAAGGCGTGAAGCTCGAGGAGAAATATCTTCGTCACCTGAGAGTTCAAAGAGTTCAGCGGTAGAGGGTCTTTTCCCCTTTTCCATGCCTTGAAGAATATCGAATTCACGTTGATACTTGGCCTGTTCCCCTGGAAGAGTTCCTTTCGATTGTATGTGGAGTAGATCAAGAATATCACCATAGGTGCCGAGTGCACCAATGCCAAAGCCCTGCGTTCCTTGCTTGAGCACATCGGCTGTATATTTTCCGACTGCGCTTTCTTCTTTTTGTGCTGGAGCAGAGTTAAGGTAGCCCATAAATTCGTCAGCGGAATAACCCTCACCTGCTGCTTGCTTGGCAAATTCTCCAAATGAAGGATCGCTTTCCAGAAGATAATTGTTTATTTCTTCGTCTGAGTAACCATCTCTCTTGGCTTCTTGAAAAAACCTTTGATAGTCCAAAGTCATCTTCCAACCGCTTGTTTGATCTCAGCAAGAGAACGACGAGCACCTTTTCCTTCATCTTTTTGAACCATGGATCGAGCTTGAGCGTTCACCTGTTTGAGCTGATCTTCCAATTGAGACTTAAGTCGGCGGTAGTTTTCCGTTGCATATCTCTTCACCAAGACGGGATCGGCTCCAGAGCCGTAGTGATCCATGGCGGCCTTGAAGGTTTCGTCTTTGAGGTAGGCAATGCGGTTTCCTAGAGCGAGCTGCTCTGCGATGAGTCGGCGTCCTTCAGGACTGTTGGCGAGAGTAGGAAATCCCTGCTTGAACTGATCCAAGTCGAAGTTGGTAACTCGACCAGGGAAGAAGTCTTTTGCCCGTCTTGCCATACGCGCAATGGTCTTGGCGTAGTCTTGGGCTTCCGGAGTAGCGAGAGCCTTCACGCGCAAATCTCCGCTATCCCAATCGACGTTCCATTTCTCCACGCCGGTGGGCAAAGCTCCTGGAATTTCATTCAAGTCTTGCAAGTGCTTCACTTCCCGATATTCATCGTCAAGCGCATTCAAACGATCAACCGTGTCAGTGTAGAGGGGAATGTTTGTCTTTTCTCGATATTCATTCTGCTTCACGACATCAGCAGGAGTCATTCCCACGGGCTCTGGCAAGTCAGGAAAATCGAGAGGAAGAACTCCTAAATTCGTTCCAGGAATGTCAATGTTAGGTCGCGTCTCAGCACGAGGTGCAACTTCTCCCGCCGTCCCTTTTCCAGCTTTTGACCTGCGAATTAGGTCGTTTACTTGCCTAATTACATCAGATTGACCCCCAATTGGAGCATTTTCCATCTGATTTTGCCATATTTTTGCCGTTTCTTCAGGGTAACCAGACTTAAGTAGGGAGTCATAGACACTTCGGCCGATTTCTCGGTTTTTCTTTATTTGCATGACCTTCAGTTGATTTTCTGGGCTGAGTCTAGCTAAGTCCTTAGCCTCGACCTTTTCGTCCGCTACAACGCGTCCTAGAACGTCTTGCTGAGCTTCATTCATTTCTTGCTGCTGAATTGCCATGCGCTGTTCAAGAATTTGCTGACCAGCTTCTCCGTAGGGAGAAAGGGCAGAACGTAAAGCTTCTAGTTTTTTGGAAACAGGAGCTCCTTCAAGGGCTTTATCCTGGAGAACGCTGTCCAAGCTTCGGTTTGCGAAAAAAGTATTGAGCCCGCTTCCTATTCCTTGACCTAAGCTCATGCCAAGCATTTCTGATATTTTGCCCTTAGGATTTCCTACATCAATGACCTGAACCATTATGTTATTCCTCCACCTGGAGACCCAGCGGGTGCTTTCGGTTTAAATAGATCGGCAATTCCTTTGCCAATAGCGTCGCCACTCGCTTTGCCAATTTCTCCCGACAAGCCTGCTAAAAATGGAGCTCCAAAACCGGCCGATCCTGGCTTTCTTTTATAGGCAAATTGTTCATTATTTAATCCCGTTTGAGTCAACTGATTATATTGCCCGTATTGTTGTTGTGCCGCCTGACCTTGAAGGGAACTGAAGAGTTGTGCGAGTTGGGCCTGAAGTCCTGCTCCAGCTCCTCCGAGAGCTTGTCCAAAACCGCTAGATGAGAGAGCACCTGCTCCTGCAAATCTTTCGGAAATCATAGGAAGGATTTGCTCTTCGAATTGTTGCAAATAGGGAGATGCGAATTGGTTGTAAGCCTCTTGCTGATTTCCGCCGAGAAATTGGTTGTAGTAATTGTTAGCGTTTTGATAGCCGCCTCCTTGTTGACCCATGCCCATGGCCTGAGATAAAATTTGGTTGTGCAAAGCTTGTTGTTCTGGAGTACCAGTTGCCATTTTGCTCAATTCATCTTCATCGCCACCAAAAAGACCAAGCAGACCGCCTATTAAACCACCAGCTGCTGCTCCCCAAGGCCCAAAAGCCGCTCCAGTTCCAGCTCCTGCTATAGCTCCACTACCTGCACCTGACCAATTTGCCATAAATCACCTAGTTTTTTAAGTACTCCATGACCCATACACACCAGGTCAAAGCGTTACCCGAATTGTTCTGGATAATTATTGTATTTGTCGAGGCTTGATATCTCACGTAAATGGAGGGATCATTTAAGAAATAAGAAAGGCCATTTGTATCAACTGCCCCACCAAAACCTTGAACTGGATAAAGATAGCCGTTGATGTTCTGAGGCTGCGTAGCAGCAGAAAGAACAAGGCTCGTCGACCCCGTGGGGATATTCCCACCCTTCAGAACAACCAAATCGGCTGTGGTTCTATAGGCATTTCGGTTCTGCTGGGGATTTCCGACCTGATACCATTGCTCAAAGTTGGCAGTCTCTTGGAGAAGAAAGAGTCCATTTTCCTTCGTGTTCACCGCATTAGCTATGCGGCGAAGATAGAGAAGCAATATGTTCTGAAAGTCTTTTTCTTCGGGATTGACGTCCAGAGAAATGGGAAGTTGGTTTGTGTTGAGAGCCGGATCACTGGATATGGTCATTGTATATGTTCCCTATATGTTTGATATATGCAAGACATATATCAGTTGATCAATCGGCCGCCCTCTCTAAACCAAATGTTCATAGCATTGAGTTCCATGGGAGTTTGGTGAGTAGCAAGCTGATTCATGAGGTTATCGTCGTAGGTCAGTCCGATGCGCAAATATTGCCCAAATTGCGTGCTGTAGAAGCGGTACCAAGCGTATTCAGAGCCTGGGATGTAAGTTTGACCATTGACTGGAGAGGTATTCCAGGTCCCTCCTCCAAAGTATGGAGTGAACCCCGTTGAATTCGTGTTGTTGAGGGTAAAATGATTCGCATCGAGAACGGTGATTTGATAAATGGCCGCGTTGAGCTGCGTCATGCCTTGCACGTTGGCAATGTAGATGAGTGTGCCATTGACCAGACTGTGCTCTGGGCTAAAAATCTTGCAAGGATTGGCTTGAGTAGCTCCCCTGATGATCCCACAAGCCTGCGACGAATTGACAAGCCCTTGATTCGTACTGATCAAATTAGCCTGTTCGCCAAGGTAAGAATTCACAAAAAGCTGAATCGTTGTAGCGGCTATCGCAGGAGACAAAATGTTGGCATCCATCTGGAAGTCGATGAAAGAGAGCTTGAACTGCTTTCCTGCACCTTGAAAGGGGTTAAAGTCTTTGCCTTGGATGTTCATCTTGGGAAAGAGTGTGACGCGACCGCCGCCTATGTAGGTAGGGCCAGGCGATCTACCAATCTCAGTGTAGCTCTGAAAGTTGAAGTCCCAGATGGCGATGATGATTGTATTGGCATCGACGACGGTCACGTTATAGATGACATTGTTCAATCCTGGATCAGTTCCATTCCAAATCATCCCTGTAATGTAGATAATCTCACCGTTGGCCAAATTGTGGTTTGGAATAGTGATTTGAAGTGGATTGACAGAAAGATTGACTGCCGTAATCGCCATGGACGGTGCATACAATGTTGTCACCGGTTGAGGCGTTTCTGCGTCGGGATTCTGATAGAGGTTGATGAAGCCATGCTGGGTTCCGGCTGCGACGTAATCGACATACTGTTGGTCATCGACGTTATCCCAGCTGACATTGCTCTCCCAGTAGGTCGTTAAACTGTCCCACGTGATGCCGAACTGAAATTGCGCCGTTCCAAAACATGTGATCGTGTCTCTGTTTTTTGCCCAAGTGTTGTTTCGATAGTTGAAAATGAGCACCGTGTTCGGATAGGTCTGCGTAGCCGCTGCATCAGACGTGTCGAGATAATTCCAGTAAACGAGTTCTTTCTCGAAATCCCTTATGCCGTGAACGAAATTCGGAGCGCTATTCTGAATTTCAAAGCTGAAAATTTGCTCTGGAATTTGATCGTCCAGACGAGTAACGCCGTTGGCAGCGGCTTGAATGATCCCTCGATCACTCACCGCCATGACCCCTTGATCAAACACAATAGGACTATAAGGGCAGACGGCACCAAAATCCGAAGAAATTCTCTCCCAAATGAAAGGGAGTCCATATTCACCGATGTATCTAAGTTGCCACGTGGAGTACTCAAAAAACACAATCAGTGTGTTCCTGAAAAAGGCAGCGCTTACTATGGATTCGTTCGTTGGCGCATCGAGGAATCCTCCACGACCAAACAAGTCTGCTCGCCATGCGGTGGCAGCTGTGGGGTCCCCAATTTGGCTAAACCGACATCGTGCAAAGAAATTGGTTGCACCTGTGTAGGTGGAACTAGTAGGTCCTTCCCAGGTATTGAGAGCAAGCAAGCGGCCATAATAAGGAATGAGGATGAGAGCTTGCCATAGAGTGACCGACCCGCCGACCGTAGTGACGACAGGCTGAAGATTTGTCCAGGTTGCATTGTTATAGTAGCGAATCGGATCATAAGTCAGCGCCCCAATATTAATATTGTTATTCGTTGCGAAAAAGTACCTTAAATCAGGCGTGGCTCCTTGATAATTAGCTGCCCAAAAAAAGTTCGTATTTGTCCCTGTCCAAGTAGTTCCTGGCACAAGTTCGCCGAATCCATTGACGTATTGATAGGCGTATTTTGTGTCGAAAAAGACCGTGGAATCAATGCCAAAGGTCGCTATATCTCTTTTTAAAATTCCCATGACGGGAAGAGCTGGGAAATAGATCATTGAAGCTGTTGTTGCTGTGCCGGAAGATGCCGTCGTTGTGAGCGTCACGGAACCGGTCATGTAGTTGATGGTTCCTGAATTGTTAGGAGTTGGACTCGTCAGAGTTCCATTTGCCTGATCAGTGAAGGTTATCGCCCCTCCACCACTGCCTATGATGATTACGACGCTTCCAGCCTGAATTTCAGCGTTGGTTTCTTTCGCGATGGAAAGAAGAGTATAGAGATTGAAAGCCCATGGTGTTGCACTGCTGTTTCCTATCGATTGATTGGTAAAGACGCGAGAGAGACGTCCCATGGGCACTTCGCCATCTCTCTTCTTTGTTCTCTCGCGCCAAACGTAGGCATTTTCTATGTCGGAAAAAGCTTCATTGGCGAGTAAAGCGGGTTTCCTGTCTTGAGTAAGACCGCCGCTAGGATAGCCTCCGATCAAGACCTGTTGAAACCCTGTTGTCATTTAATTACCTACAGCCATAAAGTAAATGCTGTTTGTAGAATTAGTCGAAATAGCGGTGAAACTAGAAAGACTTGCCGCGCTAACCTCCGAAACTGATCGGACACTAGAAGAAGAATTATACACGGTGCAAGTCACCGAAAAAACAGCTGTAGGAAAAGCAATCGGAAAATTGATCGTCGCTCCCGTGCTCGTAGCCGTTCCAGAACCCCATTGAAAAAGAACCCCTCCTACCCAAGCATAACCGTTAGAAGAAGCATTAGATCCGGTGAGTTGCGACAAAACACCGCCGCCGGTCAAAGAATAGAGCTGTTCATCGCCATTTGCCGGAACAGCTGGCGTCGTCACCCCATTGACCACCAAAGTGCCAGGAACCCCAGAAAAGACCTGATTGTAGCCTGCAACTGTTGCGACGCTCGATTGCGGCACCTGATGAATGATCGTGTGATATCCCGCTGGCTGCATCCCTGGCTGGCCGTTGTTGTTGACATGATCGACAGCAACCGTCTGAAATGTTCCGTCTAGGTTATTTCGAATCGTGGATTTACTTTGCCCTAAAGAGGAGCCGTCTTGTGGATATCCTAGCGTGTATGTTGGTATAGGCATCTGTCGTCTCCTTTAGCTCACACAAACAGTGGGAATTGGCTGCACAGCTCGAGGGTCGCGCAACTTTTTCTGTGCCTCTTTGCTCAGCTTGGCTTTGGCTGGCGAGAGTGGTTTTTGCAGCTTTTTCTCTTTTCCCTTGATAACGGCCATAAAGTTTATCCTGTCGTGTGTCGCCCCACAAACGGTCCTCCACCCAGAGGAATGGGTTTGTTTGGCAGTGGTTTTACTTTTTTCTTCTTCCGCTCTGGTAGCTTTTGCGGCTTACTTTTCTGCTTCTTCATCGTTTTCCATGAGTTCTATGATTATTTTCGCAAGTTCTAAAGCGACTGGTCTAAGTAGGATTATTTCGTCAGTAACTTCTCCTGAGTTTTCTTCGAAGATGCAAATAGCCTCTCCGTCGTTTATTTCTTCGTAAAACACGCGAATTTCATTTTTTATTTCTATTTCCTTCATATCGATCCAAAGCTTGTCATGTTTCCATTGCTTCCGTAGTTTTCGGTCAGCTGATCGGTGTAAAGTGTGGAGATTCGCTCCTGACCGATTTGCGCATAGGTTCTTGTCTCAATGATGTCGTAGCGCTCTTTGAGCATCTTATCGATGAAAATGACGCCATCAGAATCGAGCCTTTCCTCGAAAATCTTCTTCGAGGCTCCTACAGCCAGAATCTCCCACCATTCGGACAATTCTGGGTTTCCTGTCTGGTCAGAGGCGAGCAGTGCCTGGATGGGCTGTCGATAGCAAGTCAGCTCGATGGTGTAACCGGAATCAGGGGTAGGGCATAGGGTGAATTGGTTCTGCCAGAACATGATTGCCAGAGGAATCGAGAACTGCTTGGGGTTGTATTGAATCTGGATGGGCGTTCCTTCAGGAATAGGCTCATCGAAGGTCAAGCCGAGGATTTCCCCTGTCTGGTAGTTGATCGTGGCATTTCCAGGGATTGTTGGCGTCGCAGAAGCGTATTGCCGGTAGTAAGTCCCGCCAAACTCCAGATTGCCGTTATTGCTTGTCTTGAAGATTTGAATGAGGTTCCCTTGACCGTCATCGGTGACGTTCTGGGTCTGTCCTACTCCGTTTTCCCCTATGACGTTTGCCGTGATTAGGATATTTTGCACCCTGCTCTGAGGAAAGAAAAGGTTGAGGTTGTTTTGCGGCCCTGGATCGTTGTTCACACTCGGAATGAATGGCGCGGCCGTAGTGAAGCCGTTGTAAGGCGAGGTATACCAAGACCCTCCTGAGGTGTAGGAACCAAAGCCAGTAGAATTGACCCCTAAGGAGAAGGTGTTGGCATTTATGACCGTGATGACGTAGGAATTTCCATTGACCTGGGTCATGCCGCCCACGCCATTCAAAATGACGGTCAAGCCGGAAATGAGACCATGGTTTGTCGAGGTAACAACAGCATTTGTGGCATTCGTTATGTTCGTGATCAAGCCAGTTTGTGAGCCTGTCGTCCCATCGCCTGTCGCAAAATTGGTGAACTGCTGCCAGTTGAAATTCGCAGCGTAGAAAGACCAGGGATTGTGGAATAGTTTGATCTCCCTTTTAGCGCAGTAACAGGGCTGATTGACCGTGATGTAGAGCTCGCTGTTGAAGGGATAGACATCTTGGCCGACATTCGTCGTGAAGGTATAGACATCCTTAAGCTTCAAAGAGCGAAATTTAGCCGGTAAATC
>Ga0364914_10207_pt1 | contig 22403 bp, 20 predicted proteins | sample ExccelJu500001D3_3_FD_206954 | JGI IMG/M metagenome (GOLD analysis project Ga0364914, IMG submission 206954) | Enriched cells from Trout Bog Lake Hypolimnion, Wisconsin, USA - BchlTB.June25.5000.01.D3 | ecosystem: Environmental > Aquatic > Freshwater > Lake > Hypolimnion/Profundal zone | place... | reverse complement strand
GAATCCAAACGACGATACTTCTTTCTCGCGTGTTGTGAACTTCCCAACCCGGGGTATTGGTGCGAGATCCATTGAAGCATTGCAAGATGAGGCAAAAGCTCAGCAATGTTCCCTGTATTTAGCTGCTACCACGTTGACTGGAAAAGCGGGCACATCACTGAGCGGATTTGTGCGCTTGGTTGATCACATGCGTGAAGCAACCCGTCACAATACTTTGCCTGAGACGGTGGAGTTTGTGATTCAGAATAGTGGCTTGATTCAGCATTATTTGACTGAGCGTGAAGGCCAAGATCGTGTAGAGAACTTGCAAGAACTTGTGAATGCCGCAACTGCTTTCATTGCGGAAGAGGGTTATGGCCAAGACGCAACTGCGGCGACCTTGTCTGGTGAGGCTGAGCCAGGTATGGTTGCAGCTTCTCCACTCGCAGCATTTTTATCGCATGCATCTCTAGAGGCGGGTGACAACCAGGCTCAAGCCGGTCAAGATGCTGTGCAGTTAATGACAGTGCATTCGGCCAAAGGTCTCGAATTCGTTGCCGTCTTCATTACCGGCCTGGAAGAGGGCTTGTTCCCACACGAAAATAGTGTGAATGAACTCAATGGCCTAGAAGAAGAGCGTCGCTTAATGTATGTGGCGATTACCCGGGCTAAAGAGCGCTTGTATCTCTCCCATACTCAGTCACGCATGTTGCATGGCCAAGTACGCTACAACATGCCATCTCGCTTCTTAGAAGAGCTGCCGGCTGATTCGCTTAAGTGGCTGACTCCTAAGGCCAAGGATTCTCGTTGGGGTGGCAGCGGTAGAAGTTCAGGATCTACTTGGCAAGATGGCTATACACGTCAACGCGAATATGAATCCAATGATTTCTTTGACTCTGGTAATGAGCGTCAGCAAGTACGACATCAAACTTATGGTCAAGCGCCTGCGCGCACAGGAAGAGTGGGCTCTGCCTCGACCACAGTTCAAAGACTTGCTTCACCGCCCCGCGGTAACTATCCATTCACGATTGGGCAAAATGTATTTCACACCAAGTTTGGTGAAGGACGTGTTACCGGCTTAGAGGGTAATGATGCGGATGCACGTGCTCAAGTGAGCTTCAAACGACATGGTGTGAAGTGGTTACAACTGAGCATTGCAAAACTGAGTGCTATTGATTAGCTACCTTACGCTAAGAGCGTAGCTTCCTCTTTGTCTGCAAAGCAGGCTTTCCATGTTGCGAAGAAAGAGCAATGCATCACAGTGAGTCCTGCCATTGAAAGCGGAGCGACGATGAATGAGGCAGCCTGCCCAAGATCCACTGCATCCAACGCAGACCCAATGATGAGTGGAATGGCAATCAGGACCACGCTCCAGATGGCAAGATACAGAAAGAACGCCCCGCGATTAGTCCAGCAAGCTAAGCAACTGGAGAAGAGTGCTTGAGGAATCGACATGCCCTCCCAGGCCACCAGGATCGGTGAGAACCACATCAGCATCGCTACCGGAATGTACAGAATGGCCCCAAAAAACAAGACCAAATAAATTTGTCGAATAGCCTCAGGAGTGACGGGCTTATCGCTTGTCATCAGGGGAAGTAGCAATTCAAAATCAACAAGCATGCTCAGGATAAAACTGAGTGCCAGAATGAGGGCTGCGTAAACAAGACCCAGTTGCAAAATTCTTTTACGAACTACCGCGGTGGATTGGAGTGCTGCCAAATACACCATGGGGCGAATACGTTCTTTTTGAATGGCCTGTCGACACGCTGTCATAAAGCCCACGGAGAGGGTCGGCGTCAGAACCAAGACTGCAAAGACGCCAATCACCGGCACGAGTACAGCAAGCTGTGCAAGAAACACATACATAAAGACCAGCATCAAAAATCCAACAGGGCTTTGCTTAAAAAGCCAAATCCCTTGGCGGATCCAGGTGTACCCCTCTTTAGGAGCGACGGAGTTTAGTTTCATATGGCTTTGCGGCTTAAAAGAATGTGTTCAAAATGGCTTGGGTCATGCGGCGTCAACATCTGCGCATCACGCGGTAAATAAAAATCCCACAAGCGAGAGATCCAGAAGCGCAAGGCAGCCGCGCGGACCATCATTGACCAGCTAGATTTTTCATCGGCAGTCAGTGGGCGCACGGATTGGTAGGCATCCATTAAGGCATTAAAGCGAGCAGGATCCAAATCTTTTTTGTTGCTAGCCAAACACCAGTCATTTACCGTCACTGCCAAATCAAATAGCCACTTATCGGTGCCGGCGAAATAAAAATCAAAGAAGCCGCCCAATTGGTCTTTTGAAGTATCGGCAGATCCTTGCGGATCAAATAAGACATTGTCCCTAAAGAGATCGCAATGACTTGCGCCTTGCGGTAATGCGGCATATTCACTTGAGGCGAAGAAGTTTTCTTGAGTGGCTAATTCGTGAGTGAGCAAATCTTGTTGATTTTGATTTAAATGTGCCAAGACTTGAGGCACTGTTTTTTGCCACCAAGTAAGGCTACGCAAGTTTGTTTGTGTTGTAGGAAAATCGGCGCCTGCTAAATGCATCTTTGCAAGCATCTCGCCCACCAATACGCAGTGCTTCACTTCGGGGTCTAATCGCGATAGACCGGGTAGCTTGGTAACGATTGCCGCAGGCTTACCTTTGAGGGAAAACAAAATCGCACCATCTTGATTAGCGATTGGCTTTGGTACGGTAATGCCTTTGTCCGCCAAGTGCCGCATGAGTTCAAGATAGTAAGGAAGTTGCTCTGCAGACAATCTTTCAAAGATCGTTAAAACAAATTCTTGTTTCTTGCCATCAAGAACGGTATCTAAGAAAAAGTTAGAATTCTCGATGCCGCCATGAATACCGCGAATAGCAGTAGCCTCGCCAATATTGAAGTCCCGCGCGATCCAGTCTGAGATATCGCCAAGCTCGATCGGGGTAAATACAGCCATACGTTACCGAATTGGAATGCTGATGCTGGGCACACTCAGTAAACTGCCTTCGCCAGACTGGGCGCCAGGTTTAACAGAGTCGGGAGGTGACATTTCGTAAGTCGTTAATTTCGTTTTTACCTGAACTTGGGTTGGGCTATTTGAATCCTTGTACTCAGTCACTTCAGTCCCGTTCCCATCTTTAAATTGATAGCTAGGCTTGCGCATTTCTGGGGTGTTCATCGCGCCAGATGCACTCACTGCTGGAGCAAGTGGCTGGTTATTAATTTGTTGGAGCTCGGCAGGGCTAAGAGCTTGGCTCATATTTTGGGCAGCAGCATTACCACTTCCCAATATGCCAAAAGCCATGAAAAAGCTAGTTAAAACAAGGGCCTGGCTCCAGGAGTGGCTGAATAAGTTGGTTAGAGCATGCATCATTTTTCACCTTTTTAGTCCCACTCCAGATCGGTTCCCAAACCAGACCCGTGGGAAGTTAGCAACTAGATTGTACGATTGCGGTATGACTAAACATAGACTCTTGTTGGTAGACGGCTCTAGCTACCTCTACCGCGCCTTCCATGCCATGCCAGACCTTAGAAATGGGGCTGGTGACCCAACGGGGGCAATTTATGGGATGGTCAACATGATGCGCAGGGCCAGATCCGAGCTAAAGGCTGATCATATTGCCTGTGTATTTGATGCTAAAGGGAAGACTTTTCGGGATGAAATGTACTCCGAGTACAAGGCGCATCGGTCGCCAATGCCCGAAGATCTGGTGAAGCAAATCGAGCCTATTCATGCGATGGTAAAGGCTCTAGGTTGGCCTGTTTTGATGGTATCGGGAGTTGAGGCTGACGATGTGATTGCTACCCTATCTTGTCAGGCTACTCAAGCCGGTTGGGAAACGATTATTTCAACAGGCGATAAAGATTTAGCGCAGCTTGTGAATTCCTCAGTGACTTTGATCAACACCATGACCAATGAAAAATTGGATATCGAAGGTGTGATTGAAAAGTTTGGAGTGCCACCGGAACGAATTGTGGATTACTTATCTATTATTGGGGACGCTGTTGACAACGTTCCCGGTGTCCCAAAAGCTGGACCTAAGACAGCCAATAAGTGGTTAGCTGAGTTTGGTGATCTTGATAATTTGATGGCAAACGCTGAGCAAGTAAAAGGTGTAGTCGGTGAAAATTTACGAGCCAGCTTAGAGTGGCTTCCTAAAGCCCGTGAATTAATTACCGTCAAAAAAGACTGCGATCTAGATCCACATCTCCTGAGTTTGGATGACTTGCATGCAAAGCCTGAAGATGCGCCACTCTTGCGTGAGCTGTTTGAGCGCTATGCATTTAAGACTTGGTTGCGAGATGTAGAAAAGCAACTGACCAACCCTAGCCCTCAGTCAAATCAAGGGGAGGCGGTCTTTGACTTGGCTGGCAGTCCTTTACCCGGCATCTCCCCGAATGAATTAGCCGCAAAAAAATCGAGAGAGATTGCGTCTACTCCAACAACCGTGTTATCTCAAGCCACAACAGATTTACATGATGGGATTACACGACATTACGAGTGCGTAGTAGATGAGCTTGCTTTAGATCGATGGCTCAAGAAAATTGAATCTGCACAGTTAACTGCAGTCGATACCGAGACCACTGGTTTAGATGCCTTAGCAGCAGAGTTGGTTGGCATTTCTTTATCGGTAACACCAGGCGAGGCTTGTTACATTCCGGTAGCCCATCGCAATGGCGAAACTCAACTAGACCGCAACTTAGTGCTGTCGCGAATGAGATCATGGTTAGAGAGTTCTTCTCATGCCAAGGTCGGTCAAAACTTAAAGTACGACAGTCACATCTTTGCCAATTACGGAATTACTTTAGGCGGCATTCAGTTCGATACTTTGCTTGAATCTTATGTTCTGGAATCTCACTTACCGCACAATATGGATAGCCTGGCAGAACGGCATCTTGGCGTGAAGACCATTCGCTACGAAGAAGTTTGTGGCAAAGGTGTGCATCAAATTGGCTTTGATCAAGTGGATCTCAAGATCGCCACTGATTACGCAGCTGAAGATGCGGACATCACCTTACGACTCCACTTAGAGCTGTGGCCCCAGATACAGGCTAGCCCAGGCTTGCTCTACGTATACCAGCAGATTGAGATGCCTGCTATGCGAGTACTGGGCATCATGGAGCGCAATGGCATTCGGATCGACTCCGCGTTACTGGCCAAGCAGGGCCAACAGGTCGGAAAACGCCTGCTGGAACTGGAAGGTGAGATACATAAACTAGCGGGACAACCTTTTAATATTCAGTCACCCAAGCAGATTGCCGAAATTTTATTTGGGCAATTGGAGTTACCGGTGATTAAGAAGACGCCCTCAGGCGCACCTTCAACCGATGAAGAAGTGTTGCAAAAGCTAGCTGAAGACTACCCATTACCAGCTCGTATTTTGGATTACCGCAGCTTGGCTAAATTGATGTCAACCTATATCGAGAAGTTACCGCGCATGGCTGATCCAAAGACGGGTCGGGTACATACGAACTTCTCTCAAGCGACTGCAGTAACCGGGCGCCTTGCATCTAGCGATCCCAATTTGCAAAATATTCCCGTGCGTACTGAAGAGGGGCGAAGAATTCGGGAGGCTTTTATTCCGGCGGATGGTTGTAAGTTACTTTCAGCAGACTATTCGCAAATTGAATTGCGCATCATGGCGCATATTGCCGAAGATGAAAACCTTCTAGAGGCATTCAATACTGGTAAGGACGTACACCAAGCAACTGCAGCTGAAATTTTTGGTGTGCCTTTGGATGATGTGAGCTCTGAGCAGCGTCGCTACGCCAAGGTCATTAACTTCGGCCTGATTTATGGCATGAGTGCGTTTGGTTTGGCAGGCAATTTAGGAATCGAGCGGTCTGCAGCACAAAACTATATTGCCAAGTATTTTGATCGCTATCCTGGTGTAGCCCAATATATGGAGCGCACCCGTGTAGAGGCGCGCGAAAATGGTTATGTCGAGACGGTTTTTGGTAGAAGGTTGTGGTTACCAGAGATCAAGGGATCTAATGGACCTCGTCGTCAAGGCGCTGAGCGTGCTGCGATTAATGCGCCCATGCAAGGCACTGCCGCAGACTTAATTAAGTTAGCCATGATTGCTGTCGAGAATTGGTTAGAAAAAGAGCAACTCAAAACCCGCATGCTCTTACAGGTGCATGATGAATTAGTATTTGATGTGCCTTTGGATGAGATTGATCTGCTAAAGGAAAAATTACCAGGCTTGATGTGTACGGTAGCTGATCTGAAAGTGCCATTGCTAGTGAGTATTGGTATTGGCGATAATTGGGAAGAAGCCCACTGAGTTTGATAAAAATGCCTGGGTGAAATGGGGACAAATGCAATGAACAAAAAAAATCATCAAGCTTCACAAGGTATTCAGGGTGATAGAAGAAGTTTTATCAAGAGCTCTGCGATTGCTGCAACAGGCATTGGGATTGGCTTGGCGCCAGCATCCCAGCCTGTCATGGCCGCTGCTATTGAAACGACCTTTACAGGTTTGACTGCTGGCGAGCAATCTATCCCAGTGGGCAGCTCTCAAATTCCGGCCTATGTCTCACGTCCAGAAAAGGCCAAAGGCCCACTGCCAATCGTGATCGTCGTGAGTGAGATCTTTGGCGTGCATGAGTACATTGCTGATGTCACCCGTCGTTTTGCAAAGTTAGGCTATCTCGCCATTGCCCCAGAATTTTTTGTACGGGCTGGTGATCCCAGTCAATACGGCACGATTGCTGAAATCTTTACTAATATTATTTCTAAGACGCCTGACTCCCAGGTGTTGGGTGATTTGCAGGCTGCATTGGTCTGGGCTGGAAAAAATGGGGGCGACTTAAAACGGGTCGGCGTGACTGGTTTTTGTTGGGGCGGGCGCATTACTTGGCTATCCGCCACATTGCCACAGGTACGTGCCGGCGTAGCTTGGTATGGCCGCTTGATTGGCGACAAAACCGAAGGCAATCCACGTCATCCAGTTGACATTGCTACAGACTTAAAAGCCCCCGTCTTAGGACTTTATGGCGCTGCTGATGTTGGAATCTCTTTGGCGAGCATTGATCAAATGCGTGAGGCTTTAGCAAAAGCCGCGCCTACCAATGCTGCAGCCAAGGCATCCCAGTTTGAGGTGTATCCAGATACCCCCCATGCGTTTCATGCGGACTACCGCGAGTCTTATCGCGAAGGCCCCGCAAAAGATGGTTGGGCAAAATGCTTGGCTTGGTTTAAGAAAAACGGAGTAGTGTGATTGCTATGACAGTTTTACAAAGCATTCTCTTGGTAACTGCGCTTGCAGGAACGGCTAGCGTTCTTGTAGCCGCCACCTTCTCCTTGGCATTGCTTTCCAAGATGGTTCACAACATGGTGAGCGTTTCGGTCGGAATTTTGCTAGCTACTGCTTTTTTGCATTCTTTACCCGAAGCCTTCAGCATGGAGGGTACAAGCCCGCAACTCTTATTTGCCACTTTGCTTGCTGGCTTACTGGGATTTTTCTTGTTAGAGAAAATTTCTTTATTGCGTCATAGTCATCATCACGAAGGCGATGGCCATAACCACCACCATGGTCATGACGCTGAAGCTGCTGGTCGAAGCGGTAGCATGATCTTGATTGGCGATGGACTGCATAATTTTGTAGATGGGGTATTGATCGCCGCTGCTTTTATGGCGGATTATCAAGTGGGCATCTTTACAGCGCTTGCCATCATTGCTCATGAGATTCCGCAAGAGATTGGCGATTTTATTGTTTTGCTCAATGCTGGCTTTTCGCGTACACGGGCTTTGCTGTACAACTTGATTTGCGGTTTATCTGCTGTGGTCGGTGGCGTGCTAGCTTATTTTTTCTTAGAAAAAGCACATGCTGCCATGCCCTATCTTCTAGTCATTGCCTCTAGCAGTTTTATTTACATTGCAGTGAGTGATTTGATTCCGCAAATGCATCGTCGCCCACATTGGGCAGAGTCTTTACGTCAAACAGTGTTGATTGCTTGTGGCGTAGGTTTCGTGATCCTACTATCTAACTTGCGTTAAGTTTCAACAGGCCTCTGAGGGTCTGCGCACCATTCACTCCAACTACCAGCATAGAGGCGCGACCCCTTCAACCCAGCAATTTCCATCGCCAGTAAGTTATGGCACGCCGTAACTCCCGAGCCGCATTGGTGAATGACATCGGATGCTTTGAGGGGGCCCAGAAAATCCACAAAGTCTTTATAAAGTTGTTCTGGTGCTTTAAATGCGGTGGCAGATAGATTGTCTTTAAAGAAGCGGTTGATTGCGCCGGGGATATGGCCTGCGACTGGATCTAAAGTTTCATTTTGACCATGAAAGCGATCGTTAGCGCGCGCATCCATCACAACACTTTTCTGAGTTTGCAAGTTCTCAGACACTGCATCAGCTAATACGAGACCAACATACGGCATGGCCTCAATTGCTTGACTTGCAGGACTTGGTTTACGGGGAATCGTTCCGATAGGGCCATTCCAGGCATCTAGCCCGCCATCCAGTACTCGCACATTGGCATGACCGGTCGCTTTGAGCATCCACCACAAACGGCTGGCATATACAGAGCCCTGTTTGTCATAAGCAACTACCAGGGTGTTGTTATCCATGCCGAGGCGTGTTTTTGTTTTCGCCCAAGCATCTGGAGTCGGTAATGGGTGTCGCCCATTCTTGCCGGTTTTTTCACCAGACAGATCTTGATCGAGGTCGACATAGATGGCGCCTGGAATGTGACTTTCTTCGTAGGCTTTTCTACCGGCAGATGTATCAGCCAAATCAAAGCGGCAGTCACACAGCAACACATTTTCACCACTGTTAATGATTTCTTCTAACTGGTTAGCAGTAATAAGAGGAGTCATGAAGTGACCTTTTGTGAATTAAATTAAACGCCTTGATAGTTCATGACACGACGATACCACTCGTGGAAATGCTGCATGCCGTCTTCCATTGGGCTTTGGTATGGACCAACTTCGTTGATGCCGCGAGCAAAGAGGGCAGCACGACCTGCATCCATGCGTTCGCCGATTTCATCATCCTCGATGCAGGTTTCCATGTAGGCGGCACGTTCAGCCTCAACAAACTCACGCTCGAATAGAGCAATCTCTTCTGGGTAATAAAACTCAACAATGTTGCGTGTTTTATTCGGACCAAGTGGATGCAAGGTAGAAACACAGAGCACGCCTGGGTACCACTCGACCATGACATTAGGGTAGTAGGTCAGCCAGATTGCCCCATGGCGTGGTGATTTTCCGCCAAATTGGCGCAACACGGCTTCATGCCAATTGCGATACACGGGTGATCCAGGTGTTGCTAGATCTTTATGAATGCCAACCGTTTGCACGCTATGCCAGTCGCCGAATTCCCAACGGAGGTCTTCGCAAGAAACAAACTTTCCTAAGCCAGGATGAAATGGAACGACATGGTAGTCCTCGAGGTAAACCTCGATAAATGTTTTCCAGTTGTAGTTGCAGTCGTGCACCTCAACGTGATCGAGCATATAGCCATCAAACTTGAGATCATCTGCAACACCCAGCTTGGCAAGATCGGTTCTCACATCACGCGGACCTTCAAATAACAGTCCTTGCCAGTTTTGCAATGGGGACTTGCCAAGATTGAGGCAGGGCTTGTCTTCAAAATGAGGGGCGCCTAAAAGATCGCCATTCAGATCGTAGGTCCAGCGATGCAGTGGACAAACAATATTTTCTGTTTTGCCGGAGCCATTGAGCATGAGTGCTTGGCGATGACGGCAAACATTTGATAAGAGTTCTGCGCCGGCCTCATTTCGAACCAGAATGCGACCTTCATTTTCTGCGGCTAATGTGCGATAGGAGCCAATTTCGGGCACCATGAGATCGTGGCCGACATAGCCAGGCCCTTGCTTGAAAAGCAGTTCAATTTCGCGCTGATACAAATCAACGTCAAAATATGCCGAAACCGGCAGTTGTAGATTGGACGGCGCAAGCTTCTGCGCGGTAGCCAGATTAGTCATTCTCCCCACCCCCGAAAACGTCAGCCGAAGCTAAGCGGAATAACCAATCCAACCATCGACGAGTCGATATTGGAAAGGAAGGGATGAATTATACCCATCGAAAGGGCTTCTCGCTTTAATATATAGGGCTGTTTGTGCAAGAAATACAAAGGAAACGGGTCTATGCCAGCTAAAAAATCAGAGAGTCAAAAGCCTGCTCTTGAGGCCCAAATTGATCCCAAATTGCGCTATGAAGAGGCAGTTAAAGAGCTTGAGAAGTTAATTTCTGACATGGAGTCTGGAAAGTTCTCTCTAGAAGAAACCCTTTTGGCCTACCAACGTGGCGCTGCACTACTCAAACATTGTCAGGGCGTGCTTTCTCAGGTTGAGCAACAAGTGCGTGTATTTGAGGCCTAATGACTTCAGTTTTTCAATTTCAGGAGTGGCTTAGTGCGCACTCCACGCGTACCGAGTCTGCATTAGAGTCTCTGCTTGATTCAGATCAAACGACGCCTAAGCGATTGCATGAGGCAATGCGTTATGCGGCTCAAGGTGGCGGTAAACGTATTCGTCCTTTATTAGTTTATGCAGCGGGCTCACTGGGTGACGCCAAAGCCGAGGCATTAGACGCAGCCGCAGTTGCGATTGAATGTATTCATGCTTACTCGCTGGTGCATGACGACTTGCCTTGCATGGATGATGATGATTTGCGCCGAGGACGGCCTACCGTTCATAAGGCCTTCGACGAAGCCACTGCTTTGTTGGTTGGCGATGCCTTGCAAACGCGCGCCTTTGAAATTTTGGCAAACGCACAGTGCGAGGTTGACGTTCGTTTGTTCATGATGAGTAGCTTGGCTGCGGCATCCGGTTCGCGCGGTATGGCCGGTGGTCAAGCAATTGATTTGGATAGCGTTGGCAAGAAATTAGATCTTGCTGGTCTAAAGCAAATGCATGCCATGAAAACAGGTGCGCTGTTATCTTGCGCTGTGCAATTGGGCGGCATTGCCGCTCACTTGAACCCTACCCAAATGACTTGCCTGAAAAATTATTCTCAGGCCCTTGGCCTAGCCTTTCAGATTGTTGATGACGTTCTAGACGCTACGGCAGATAGTCAAACCCTCGGAAAGACGGCTGGTAAGGATGCCGCCAACGATAAGCCTACCTACGTAACCTTGATGGGTTTAGACTATGCACAGAAGCAGGCAAAGCAATTGCAAGCAGAGGCGATTGCCAGTCTGGAGATTTTTGGCAGCAAAGCGCAAGCCCTACAAGATTTAGCTCTGTTAGTAGTCAGTAGAGGCAAATAGGTTTGACCTTAGATTCGATGACTTTAGATTCCATACAATCCCCCGCCGATTTAAAAAAGCTTTCCCGTGAAGAGTTGCCAGCATTGGCCGCTGAATTGCGTCAGTTTGTTTTAGATTCTGTTTCTAAAACAGGTGGGCACCTTTCCTCTAATTTGGGCACGGTGGAATTATCAATTGCTTTGCATTACGTTTTTGATACGCCAAACGATCGGATCGTTTGGGATGTGGGTCATCAGAGTTACCCCCATAAGATTTTGACTGGCCGCCGTGAGCGCATGAGCACTCTGCGCCAGCTCAACGGTTTATCGGGTTTCCCGCGTCGTACTGAAAGTGAATACGATGCTTTCGGGACGGGCCATTCATCTACCAGCATTTCTGCGGCGATGGGGATGGCAAGAGCATTCCAGACTAAAGGCGAAAAACAAGTAGCTGTTGCTGTGATTGGTGATAGCGCCATGACCGGCGGCATGGCTTTTGAGGCGATGAATAACGCAGGCGTGTATGACGACTTGCCGCTCGTGGTGATATTGAACGATAACGATATGTCCATCTCGCCAGCGGTAGGTGCATTGAATCGACACCTCGCGCGCTTGCTCAGTGGCAATATTTATTCGGCAACCAAAAAAGGTATTGATAGCGTTTTATCTATTGCGCCTCCTTTACGAGAGTTTGCTAAACGCTTAGAGGATCACGCTAAAGGCATGGTTTCGCCATCGACCATTTTTCAAGAGTTTGGTTTTAATTACTTCGGTCCTATTGATGGCCATGACCTTGCGGCTTTGATTCCGATGTTACAAAACGTCCGTCGCCTTGCGCTTGAAGGGCGTGGTCCGCAGTTTCTACATGTGGTGACCCGTAAAGGCCAGGGCTATGAATTGGCTGAAGCCAATCCTGTGCTCTATCACGGTCCCAGTAAGTTCAACCCAGAAGAGGGTGTGAAGAAGCCTGACATTCCTCCCAAGAAAACCTTCACGCAAGTATTTGGCGAATGGTTGTGCGATATGGCGCATGCTGATCCACTATTGGTTGGTATTACGCCAGCAATGAGTGAAGGCTCTGGCTTAGTCGAGTTTGAAAAGAATTTTCCGAAGCGGTATTACGACGTGGGCATTGCTGAGCAACATGCGGTGACCTTTGCTGCTGGTATGGCATGTGAGGGTATGAAACCAGTAGTGGCAATCTATTCCACTTTTTTACAGCGTGCATACGATCAATTGATTCATGATGTAGCGATTCAGGATTTGCCAGTGTTATTTGCATTAGATCGCGCCGGCTTAGTCGGTGCAGATGGTGCGACTCATGCTGGCGTGTATGACATCCCATTTTTACGCTGCATTCCCAATATGTTGGTGATGACTCCTGCTGATGAAGCAGAGTGTCGAGATTTGTTAACGACTGCCTTCCATCAATCGCATCCGAGCGCAGTACGTTACCCCCGTGGTGCGGGTGTTGGCACAATCCCCTCTAAAGAGCTGCGCACACTTCCTTTTGGTAAAGGTGAGTTGCGTCGCAAATCAACGGCAGCTATTGGTAGTCGCGTAGCCATATTGGCATTTGGTACTTTGCTATACCCAGCACTAGAAGTTGCTGAGCGCTTAGACGCAACGGTTGCCAATATGCGTTTTGTAAAACCATTGGATGTGGATCTCATTAAATCCTTAGCGAGTGACCATGATTATTTCGTCACGGTTGAAGATGGCGCGATTCAAGGTGGGGCGGGTAGTGCTTGCCTAGAAGCACTCTCAGCAATGGGGATTAATAAGCCTTTATTGCAACTGGGTATTCCCGATGAATTTATCGAGCATGGTGATTACAAATTGCTTATGGCCAAGTGTGGCCTGGATGTAGAAGGTATTCACCAGTCCATTACACGGCGTTTTCCAGCAATCTTGAACATTAATTCAGCATTCGTAGGCAAATAAGCTGGTTTTGCCGGAAAATAGAGCCATGAACGATATGAATGCATCTTTTCTCAAACCTAGTGTGATGGCCGATGTGCAATCCACTCGGGATGAGCGTGCCTTGCCGATTGAGCAAGTAGGCATTCGTGGGGTGCGCCATCCGCTCACCATTCGCACCAATACTGGTAGCTTTCCATCGGTGGGTAATTTTGAGATGGATGTTGCATTGCCTGCGCATATCAAGGGAACGCACATGTCGCGTTTCATGGCGATCTTGCAACAACAAGATGAGCCAATCGACAGCACCTCTGTAGTTTCTATGGTTCGCGAAATGTTGCCGCTCTTGGATGCCACTGAAGGTCGTGTGCAATTTACTTATACCCATTTCGTCAAAAAAGCAGCGCCGGTCTCAGGTGTTGAAAGTTTGATGGATTACGAAGTTACTTGGATGTCCAAGGGTAAGAAAAATGCCACTGGTTCAATCGATGTTGAATTGAACTTACGCGCTGTAGTGCCGGTAATGAGTTTGTGCCCTTGCTCAAAAGAGATTTCAGATTTTGGTGCGCACAATCAACGCTCGCATGTGACGATGACAGTGGCACTGGATCCACAAACCAAAATGACAGTTGAAGATTTGGTGACCGCTGCTGAGAGTGAAGCTTCAAGCGAGTTGTGGGGTTTGCTCAAGCGCCCAGATGAGAAATGGGTTACCGAACGTTCTTACAGCAATCCAAAATTTGTTGAAGACTTGGTGCGTGATGTTGCTGGTCAGCTCAAGGCTGACGAACGCATCCTGTCATTTGCGGTTGAGGCTGAGAACTTTGAGTCGATTCATAATCACAGCGCTTTTGCCAAGATCAGCCTGACAAAATAACGAGTGAAGCCCTACTTCTGAGATTTAAACGAGGTTATTGCTCTGCAAGTCCCAGCGGGGCTTGATATCAAATGCACCCGATGTTGTTGAGCCATTGTTGGGGGCAAGTAAACGCAGCGCTCCCGCAAAGGCAATCATCACCCCGTTATCCGTACACAGATCTAGTGGTGGGTAGTGCACTTCAAAACCATTTTTAGTCGCTTTCTCATTCAGCGCTGCGCGCAACTGCAAGTTCGCGCCGACACCACCAGCAAGTACTAAATGCTTACAGCCTGTTTGCTTGAGCGCTCTTTCGGATTTGCTAACTAATACTGCAACCAAGGATTCTACGAAGGCCCTTGCCAGGTCAGCATGAAATTGCGCCACTTCAGTTGCGTCGGTAATATTTTTTTCTTGAAACTTTTTCACTTGGTTCAGAACCGCTGTCTTTAATCCAGAGAATGAAAAATCGAGATCACCGGAATGCAGCATTGGCTTAGGCAGATCAAATTGACCAGGCCGCCCTTTTTCTGCCAGTTTAGAAATCGCTGCACCACCTGGGTAATCCAAACCTAATAGCTTGGCTGTTTTATCAAATGCTTCTCCCGCGGCATCGTCTAGCGTTTCACCAAGGAGCTCATAACGACCAACCCCACTGACTTTCATTAACTGGGTATGGCCCCCTGAAACCAGTAAGGCAATAAACGGAAATTGCGGCGCTGTTTCCCCTAAAAGCGGGGATAGTAGGTGCCCTTCAAGGTGATGGACCCCAATGGAGGGAAGGTTTAGGCCTTGGGCAAGGGATTTAGCAAAGGCACTGCCCACTAGGAGGGCCCCAGCGAGGCCAGGACCTTGGGTATAGGCCACCGCATCAATATCCTTGAGTGTCAGTCCAGACTGGGCTAAAGACTCGTCTAAAAGGGGTAAAACCCGGCGAATATGGTCTCTAGAAGCCAATTCCGGTACAACGCCCCCATATTCACGGTGCATAGCAATCTGCGAGTGCAGGGCCTGCCCCAGAATGCCTAGGGAAGCGGGTTGTGCACTCTCCCAGGGCATGGTGTTGTATAAAGCCACCCCGGTCTCGTCACAAGAAGTTTCTATACCTAAAACAATCATTTTTCGCTTAGCCGTGATAGAATCCGTGATTCAGTAATTTTCCAGCATAAACGAGTTAAACAAGTATGACTACAGTACGCCTCCGTGAGAACGAACCTTTTGAAGTGGCATTACGCCGTTTCAAGCGCACCATTGAAAAAAATGGCCTTTTGACCGACTTGCGTGCTCGCGAGTTCTATGAAAAGCCAACTGCTGAGCGCAAGCGCAAAAAAGCAGCAGCTGCAAAACGCCATTACAAGCGTATTCGCAGTCAGATGTTGCCTAAAAAGCTTTACTAATCGCATTTAAAAGCTCTCTTCACCGAGAAGCTTTGAAACCCGCTGACGGTGAAACGCAGCGGGTTTTTGCTTTTTCAGCGCCCGAGTAATAATCGTTAGAAAATCAATGTAAGAATCCATTCAGGGTATTCAGTACAACAGGAAACATGACATGAGTCTCAAAGACCAAATTACCGAAGATATGAAAAACGCTATGCGTGCAAAAGACGTTGCACGTTTAGGGGCCATCCGTCTTTTATTGGCTGCCATTAAGCAACGTGAAGTAGATGAGCGCATCGTGGTCGATGATGCTGGCGTCATAGCGACTGTAGAAAAAATGATGAAGCAGCGCAAAGATTCAATCTCTCAGTTTGAAAAAGCTGGGCGCGATGATTTGGTTGCAATAGAAGCTGGCGAAATGGCCATCTTGCAAGCGTATTTGCCTGCGCAATTGTCAGATACTGAGGTTGAAGCTGCAGTAGCTGCGGCGGTGAGCGCCACTGGTGCGGCTGGTCCTCAAGACATGGGAAAAGTCATTGGTGCCCTCAAGGCGCAATTGGCTGGTAAGGCGGACATGGGAAAAGTTTCTGCCTTGGTGAAAGCTGCTCTGGCGAAGTGAGCCACTCAGTTCAGCACTAATGGCACTCATCCCTCAATCCTTCATTGCCGATCTTTTAAATCGGATTGACATCGTTGATGTGGTTGGGGAGCACGTAAAGCTAAAAAAAGCGGGTGCAAACTATCAAGGTCTGTGCCCGTTTCATTCTGAAAAATCCCCTTCATTTTCTGTTTCACCCACCAAGCAGTTTTATCACTGCTTTGGTTGCGGAGCGCATGGCTCAGCCATTAGTTTTGCGATGGAGTATTCGGGGTTGGGTTATGTAGATGCGATTGAAGATTTAGCGCGTTCAGCTGGACTTACTGTGCCACGTGAGGAGCGTACCGCTCAAGACGTAGCAAGACAGCAACAAGCGATGGCTCTGAGCGAAGTCATGAGTGCGGCATCTGATTGGTATCGCGCACAACTCAAAGTGGCGCCACGTGCAGTGGAATATTTAAAAGGTCGTGGCCTTACCGGAGAAATTGCCAAGCGTTATTCCTTAGGTTATGCACCAGATGGTTGGCAAGGCCTCGAAGCAGTATTTGGTACTTACGCTAATGATGAAGTGGCTAAAACATTATTAGAGGGTGGCTTACTCATTCAGAGTGAGCAGAGCGAGGGCAATCAAACTGCAAGACGTTACGATCGCTTTCGTGATCGGATTATGTTTCCGATTCGTAATCCCAAAGGTCAGGTGATTGGTTTTGGTGGGCGCATCTTGGATCAAGGCGAGCCGAAGTATTTAAATTCCCCTGAGACGCCACTCTTCTCTAAGGGCAATACGCTCTATGGATTATTTGAGGCAAGACAGGCCATTCGTGCACAAGAATATGTCTTGGTGTGCGAAGGTTATATGGATGTAGTGGCGCTTGCGCAATTGGGTTTCCCGAATGCCGTAGCTACTTTAGGTACTGCATGTACCGCTAATCATGTGCGTATGCTCTTGCGCCAAACCGATCGCGTGGTCTTTTCGTTTGATGGTGATTCTGCAGGGCAACGTGCAGCGCAGAGAGCGCTAGAAGCTTGCTTGCCTTTGATGTCTGACGATAAAGAAATTCGTTTCTTATTCTTACCGACTGAACATGACCCGGATAGTTATGTTCGCGCCTATGGTGCCCCTGCTTTTGAAAAAGTCATTAAAGAGGCGATGTCAATCTCGAGCTTCTTCTTCAAGATTGCTAGCGAAGGGCATGAACTCACCACGCCAGAGGGTAGGGCACAAACACATCATGCGGCCAAACCTTTGTTGCTCTCCATGCCGCCGATCGCTTTGCGTACACAAATATTGCGCGAGCTAGCGATCAGAACAAACTCAACACCTGCAGAGTTAGAGGCTTTTTGTGGTTTAACAGTAGCACCTGCTCCCGTACAAACCGGATCGTATTCTGCAAGCCCAACGCGTGCTCCTGGCTTTACGAATACCAGCACTGGCAATAGAGCGCAAGGCGCACCATGGCAAGCTTCAAAGGGATCTTCCAAAAGAGTCGTTGCACAAAACATTGCTCCCCCTCAAGCGCCCACGGATTTGGCTGTACAAATTTTGCGGGTATTAATTCAGTTTCCGCATTTGGGTAAGGCTTTAGACCCTAATAAACGCGCCTTAGCTTTGCAGGCATCTGAACAACGCTCTACTAAGACGCTCACATTGATGCAAGATTTATTGGCGCAATGCGATCAAGTCGAGCTAGTACCTGGTGAAGGTGAAAAGCCCGCTATGGTGGGGGCAGGTGCTTTTGCCATGTTCCAAGAGCAACTGTCTCGTAGCGAATTGGCGCCGATGTACGAAGCGCTCAGAAAGCGGGTCATGGGGTCTGATTTAGATCTAGAGGGTGCTGAGGCTGATTTAGATGGCGCCTTTAAAAAGCTCGAGTTAACCCATCTCAAGCTAGAGATGACTCAGATTGCCCAAAAGCTTGCCGCAAACACGGCAACCGACCAAGATCGGGCTAGATATCGTGAGTTAGGCGAGAGGCTGAAGTTCTCGTAAGAAATAACGGATTTCACCCTAGAAATCAGAGAAATTAACCCCATATTTTTACGATAAGTAGGGGTAAAAAAGTCACAATCGACTATAATCCTCTGTTCCCAAGAAAAAAACGATTTAATTCAGTCACTTGCGCTTTATTTTGATGAAATTTTGGGCAAGTGGACAACGTGGCTGTACTTAATCAGTCGATATCAATCAACAGTAATGTGAGTAAGTGCTAATAAATGCCTAATATCAAGAAAAAACCAGCCGCTAAAACAACTCCAAAAGCAAAAGCCCCAGCAAAACCTGCAGCCAAAGCAAAGACGCCTGCTAAGCCAGTCGCCAAAGCAAAGGCCCCAGCAAAACCAGTAGCCAAGGCAAAGACTCCAGCCAAGCCGGTTAAAGCCCCAGCAAAACCTGCAGCCAAAACAAAGACGCCTGCTAAGCCAGTCGCCAAAGCAAAGGCTCCAGCAAAACCTGCAGCTAAGCCAGTCGCTAAGGCAAAGGCTCCAGCAAAACCTGCAGCTAAGCCAGTCGCTAAAGCAAAGACTCCAGCCAAACCAGTAAAGGCTGTTGCAAAGCCGGTAGCAAAGACTCCGGCCAAAGCTTCTAAACCAGTCGCAAAAGTTGAGCCTGCTAAAAAAGGAAAAGCAGTTGTTGTTAAGGCTGTACCAGCAAAAGCTGTGAAGGCCGAGCCAAAAGCAGATGCAAAAGCAGAAGCTAAGGGGAAAAAAGTAAAAGCACCAGAAGTTGAGGGCGCTGCTGAAGTTGTTGGTGAAGAGAAAAAAGTTCGCGGTCGTAAAGCTAAGGCTGATGCTCCGGTTGAGGGCGCAGAGCCAGTCTTAACTGACCGTCAAAAGGCGCGTGAGCGTAAGGCAAAAGAAAAAGCGCTTTTAAAAGAATTCGCAGCACAACAGTTGGGCTCTGAAGCACAGCAAGAGTTGCGTCGTACACGTCTGAAGACCCTGATTAAGATGGGTAAGTCCAAGGGTTACTTAACTCATGGTGAGATGAATGACGTGATGTCTGATGAGTTATCTGATGCCGACGCATTGGAAACTTTGATTAGCCTTTTAAACGACATCAACATTACTGTTTACGAGCAAGCCCCTGATGCTGAAACCCTCTTATTAAATGAGAATGGTTCTGCAGCAACTACAGAAGAAGAGGCTGAAGAAGAAGCGGAAGCTGCTTTATCAACGGTTGATTCAGAGTTTGGTCGTACAACCGATCCAGTCCGCATGTATATGCGTGAGATGGGTACGGTTGATTTGCTGACTCGCGAAGGCGAGATCGTGATTGCCAAGAAGATTGAGGCTGGCCTCAAAGACATGGTGATGGCGCTAGCTGCTTGCCCAGTCACCATTGGCGAAATTTTGATCAACGTCGATAAGATCATTAGCGGTGAAATCGAGATCGATCAATTCGTAGACGGATTGGTAGATCCAAATGCTGAAGATATTAAGCTTGGACCAGAAGAGCCAGAAGTTGATCCGGATGCCGAAGAGGGCGAAGATGTTGGTGAAGACGAAGGCGGCGGTGGCGGCGGTGCGGCTACAGCGAATGCAAAACAGCTTGAAGAGTTAAAGCAGATTTCCCTAGAGAAATTTGCAATTGTTCGTACTCAGGCCGATAAGATGCGTCGCGCATTTGATAAAGAAGGTTATAACTGCCCAGCGTATATCAAGGCGCAAGATCTCATCCGCGGTGAGTTGCTTGGTTTCCGTTTGACTGCGAAGAGTGTTGAGAAGTTGTGTGACACCATGCGCTCACAAGTGGATCAAGTTTGGAAGTTAGAGCGCGGTATTGTTAGCTTATTAGTAGACAAGGTTGGCGTAAATCGTGGCGATGTCTTGAAAGACTTCCCTAAGATGTCCATGAATCTGACTTGGACTGATAAGTTGCTAAAAGAGAACAAGCCATATACCGCACTCTTGCAACGTAACGTTCCTGCTGTTCAAGAACTTCAACAGAAGTTAATTGATATTCAAACCCGTGTTGTTATTCCACTTCCAGAATTAAAAGAAGTGAACAAACGCATGACTGCCGGTGAGAAGCGTGCACGTGAAGCAAAGCGCGAGATGACTGTAGCCAACTTACGTTTGGTGATCTCGATTGCTAAGAAATACACCAACCGTGGTTTACAGTTCTTGGATTTGATTCAAGAAGGAAACATCGGTTTGATGAAGGCGGTAGATAAGTTTGAATACCGTCGTGGTTATAAGTTCTCCACCTATGCAACTTGGTGGATTCGTCAGGCGATTACACGTTCTATCGCTGACCAAGCCCGTACGATCCGTATCCCAGTTCACATGATTGAAACGATCAACAAGATGAACCGTATCAGCCGTCAAATCTTGCAAGAAACTGGTCATGAGCCAGATGCTGCAACTTTGGCGCTGAAGATGGAGATTCCTGAAGACAAGATTCGTAAGATTATGAAGATTGCTAAAGAGCCTATCTCGATGGAAACACCAATCGGCGACGATGAAGATTCTCATTTAGGTGACTTCATTGAGGATGGCAACACCTTGGCTCCAGCTGAAGCCGCATTGCATGAATCTATGCGCGATGTGGTGAAGGATGTTCTGGATTCATTAACACCACGCGAAGCAAAAGTATTACGTATGCGTTTCGGTGTTGAGATGAGTACAGATCACACGCTCGAAGAAGTTGGTAAGCAGTTTGACGTGACGCGTGAGCGTATTCGTCAGATAGAAGCTAAGGCCCTGAGAAAAATGCGTCATCCAAGCCGCAGCGACAAACTCAAGACTTTCCTCGAAGAGGATTAAACCAAAGACTAACGGGCCTATAGCTCAGTTGGTTAGAGCAGAGGACTCATAATCCTTTGGTCCCAGGTTCAAGTCCTGGTGGGCCCACCAATGAAATCAACGACTTAGGGAGAAATTCCTAAGTCGTTTTTCTTTCTGTGCTACTAGGTGTGTAAGCAATCTCCACACATCTTCCAGCGCAACTCCAATAAACATATGGGTCTCTAGTTGGAGCAATGAACTGCTTGTAGATTGTTGTGTTCAATATTTAAGGCCTGCTTACGGCCAGACGCAGCCATCGCACTGACTACACAATTTCATATGTCAGGAGTAAGACTGCGGCACCCATGCAGAGCAATGCGAGCATAAAGAACTTATCCGCAATATCTTCAAAATAAACCTTCTTTGAATTACTTCGAATGGATAGGTATGAAAAGATAGAGCTTGCTAGAAAGATGAGGGCATCTAGGGCTAGGAGGTCATCTACCCAATAGGCAATACCTCGGTTTGTTTGGGTTAGCTTCACAATGCTGATAACGGTCATGCATACCCCAAGCATTGCGCCTGAAGTCGGCAGAATATGACCACTTAGATTGTTGGGGTTACGCATTTACTGGTGAATGTAACCTGGCAAAGTGCCTGACCCAGAGCTTTGGTTGGGCGACGGTGATCCACCGAGTTCTGGCAAGTTGTAGTTTGGTTGGCTTGGTGTCAGTCTTTTTTGAGTTGCATTAATAAAAGTAGGTACTTTGCTATCAAAAGATGCCTTTTGCTCAGCACTCAATAATTTGTAAAGCGGTTTCGCAGTCTCATCAACCTCTTTTAAGCTGGCATATCGATTTTTTGCATCTTCAGTAGATTGACTTAGAAATTTCAGTCCATCAACAGTGGCGGAACTATCGTTATTCAATTTAGCTCTTTCTTTGGCAACATCACTCGCATAAAGTCTCACCTTGATTGCAAAATTACCCCAAGCCTTGCTTTGTTCGGGTGTTAGCTTAAGACTTTCCTCAAGGCGAGATAATCCAGTTTCGATTTGCTCATAAGTCAGCAGATGTGAGCCTGGAGTAGGCATTGAGATATGGGTATTTGCCGATGTGCTGGAAGAGTCGGGATTAGAGGCATTGCGTCCGGCACCCCTTCGCATTCCAGGCATTCCTGGTATCCCAGAGCCTTGGGATCCGCCCCATTGAGCAAAAGACTCTTTAATGGGCAAAATTGCTACTAAAGCTAGAAAACTCAAGATAATTGAGCGCAATGGCATGATGGCTCGATTCATTTCCCCCCCCAACTGGATGTCCCTAACTTTTGTTAGACGGTAATTTTGAAAAATACTTACTCTAAAAATAAAATAATTATTTTGTCTTGGCCGTAAGTTTTCTATAGGTGCCCGCGTCTAAGAATTAACAAACAAGGAGAAAGAGATGAAGAGAGCAATGCAAGGTTTAATGATGGCGAGTATTTTGATGGTTGGAGCGATTGGTATTGCAAGCGCAGCTTTGCCTGAGCCACAAGATCCTCAAGTAGTGGCTAATATGAGCTTTGAGCAGCGTCTTCAGATGTCTAAGGATCTACGAGAGCAGTTTAAGGGGGCCACTCCAGAAGAGCGCCGTGCATATCGCCAAAAACTTCATGCCAAATTTAAGGCGCTCAGCCCCGAAGAGCGCAAGGCATTGCGCGACAAAATGCACGCTCAGTGGCAGGCACTAAGCCCTGAGCAAA
>Ga0364914_10242_pt1 | contig 22740 bp, 22 predicted proteins | sample ExccelJu500001D3_3_FD_206954 | JGI IMG/M metagenome (GOLD analysis project Ga0364914, IMG submission 206954) | Enriched cells from Trout Bog Lake Hypolimnion, Wisconsin, USA - BchlTB.June25.5000.01.D3 | ecosystem: Environmental > Aquatic > Freshwater > Lake > Hypolimnion/Profundal zone | place... | reverse complement strand
AGGTCTGTTACCCCATCTTAGTATTTGGGTTGATTCACCAATGGCAACTGCTGCAACGCATTTAACCCAACATTTCTTTTCACAGTTGGATCAGCGGTCTCAAGCTACTTTTAGTTGGTTTAAAGAGCATCCTGATGCTATGACACTGCGCTTTATAGCTGATGTTGAGGAGTCAAAATCACTGAACAAGATTAAAGGGGGTGCCATCATTATTTCTGCAAGTGGTATGTGTGATGCTGGGCGAATTATTCATCACTTGGCGAATAATCTTCCGTATGCCCAAAATGCCATCATCATGACCGGCTTCCAGGCTTATGGCACTCTTGGTCGGCGTTTAGTGGATAAGGTACCCATGGTTCGACTACTTGGCGAAGAGGTTTTGGTAAGGGCCTCAGTCCACACGATTGGTGGATTATCGGCGCATGCCGATAAAGCGGGTTTGTTGGATTGGTTAAGAGGGTTTAAGAAGACGCCTCAGTCGGTATTTGTAGTCCATGGCGAGCCTAAAGCGGCTCAAGCATTTGCTACCAGCATTCGCGATGAACTTGGCTGGCCCAACGTCCAGATATCGGAACGTTTGCATACCTACGAGTGTTAGTCATGGATTTACTCCGCTACTTTGGCGCCCTGTATGCCATGACGTTTCATAGCATCAGCCACAAATCCAGAAGTCTTTAGTTCCGCAATGATGGCGCTTAAATAGGTGTTGGTTTTTTCATATTCTGGTCTAGCTTTAGGGATTCCAATAGCTTGATTGATCATCATGAAGCGACCTGGAAGCATGCGTAGGTCGGTATATCGCGCCGCATCAGTCTCAAGCTGTTGTTTAACGCCAGCCGCTACATTGCCTTGACCGCTCATAAAGTCATCGACCACAGCTTGTGAACTTGTGGCTCGCAAGACAGTTGCATTTTTGATTTCGCGTGTGAGATAAAGGTCATAGGCACTTCCTTTGCCGACAACAATTTCATTTCCCACTACATCAACCTCCTCATTGCCCTTAATTGGCGATGAAGCCTTCACCATATATGCGCCTTCAATTTGGATATAGGGTGGTGTATAGCTAATGTCTTGTCCGCGGACTGGATCGATAGCCACAAACACGAGATCGATATTTCCAGTTTTAATGGCATCTACTGTATTGCCAGCAGTTTGAAACGGAAAGAGTTCAATTGGCAAGCCAGACCGTCTACCAATTTCGTTGGCAATATCAATGGTAACCCCTTTGGGCTTTTGGGTCGTTGGATCGGTGCCGGCTAGAACGGGGTTGCCTAAATTAATACCTACGCGCAATGTGCCGGTTGGTGCAAAGGATTTAAGTATGGCGGCATCTGTTAGTTTCATATTTTTAGAAGGGGGTGTTGTATTGATTGGCTGGCAGTTCGCATATTGTGATAATAAGAGACTGCAGATGGCGAGTAAATATTTCATATTAAGATGATATAAAAAAACATAGCTCATCCCCGTTTTATTGCTGGCAAATCCGAATGCGCTCTCATAATCCCTATAGACATCTATGAGATAGCCCCATCTAGGTGGTAATACTGACTCATCTGGAGGTAAGATAGGTATCTATTTCTGTGTAAGGTAGAGTAATGAGCCCAAAGCTCCCGGTTAATAATTCTCAAACGATTTCTGATTATTTAAATTTAAATAGGGTTGAATCTTCGGAAACAAGCTCCGAGGAATCTTCTAGGTTTGCTTTTGATGATTCCGCTTTTTTAGCGCGTCGTGAAACCTTGGGTATTCGTTTTGAGCTGGAGTTGCTGAAGCCTGATGTTCTCCTGCGCGAGAGGGGTATTGATCACACCATTACCGTGTTTGGTTCTACGCGCTTTGTGAGTCATGAGCAAGCCTTGAAATTGGAAGAGGGCGCCAAAACTCCCGAAGAAATTGCTGAGGCAAAACAAGCGATACTACATAGCAAGTACTATGAATCAGCCTATGAGTTTGGGAGAATGGTGGCTGCGTATAACGCGACTCAATTACTGGCAAATAATAAACTTCATATTTGTACTGGAGGTGGCCCCGGGATTATGGAGGCCGCCAATCGAGGCGCATCTGAATCAGGGGATCAAACCATTGGATTCAATATTAGTTTGCCCCGAGAGCAACACCCCAATCCCTATGTGACTGAGGGTTTAAGTTTTCGCTTTCATTATTTTGCTTTGCGCAAAATGCACTTCATGTTGAGGGCCAGGGCAATTGTCGCCTTCCCAGGTGGCTTTGGTTCGTTTGATGAGCTCTTTGAAGTGCTAACCCTGATGCAGACCGAGAAAGTAGACATTCTCCCGGTGATTTTGGTGGGAAATGGATTTTGGTCTGAAATGGTCAACTTCCAGAAAATGGTCGAGTTTGGTGTGATTGATAAGTCGGATGTTCAATTAATTCATTTTGTTGAAACTGCAGAAGAGGCTTGGAAGGTCATTGCAAATTGGTATCAGCTAGCTTGATCTGTAAAATGAAGTCAATATGACGGCTCCGAACACCTCTAGCTTGACTGACCAATTAAATATTCCCGTTGAAGTCATTGAGCGCTTTAAGTAACCATGGGTAAAATTTGGGATGCCATCATTATCGGTGGTGGTGCTGCTGGTTTGTTTTGTGCTGGCGTAGCGGGGCAGCTTGGCAAAAAAGTGCTGGTACTAGACCACGCAGAAATATTGGGCGAGAAAATACGCATTAGCGGTGGAGGTCGATGTAACTTTACCAATCTCCATAGCGGCCCAGCTAATTTCTTATCCCTCAATCCTCACTTTGTGAAGAGTGCTTTAGCGCGCTATCCGTCGAAAGAGTTTATTAAGTTAGTGCAATTCTATCGGATCAACTATCACGAGAAGCACCAGGGGCAGCTTTTCTGCGATGACTCAGCAAAGCAAATTATCGATATGTTGCTTGCTGAGTGCGCCAAAGGTAGCGTGAAGATTCAGAACCCGGTATCGATTGAAGCCATTGCTCGGAATGGTGATAGCTGGGTTGTCCATACCACTCGTGGTGTTGAAAAAACCAAGTCAGTAGTTATGGCGACGGGGGGTTTGCCAGTCCCAGCTATTGGAGCAAGCGCTTATTCCTTGGATGTTGCCAAGCAATTTGATTTAAAGGTGGTCGATCCGCGTCCAGCTTTAGTCCCTCTATCTTTCACCTCAGAAACCTTCTCCAATCTTAATGAATTGGCGGGCTTGAGTTTACCCATCCGAATTCGTGCGGGATCTAAAGGTAGTCGATATGGTGTCTGCCGTTTCAATGAGGATTTACTGCTAACCCATAAAGGTTTATCAGGCCCCGCAGTTTTGCAGGCGAGTAGTTACTGGATTGAAGGTGAGGCAATTCACATTGATTGGCTCGGTGCCATAGAGGTGGGTGGCGGTTTTCATTGTGATGATCTATTTAATAATGAAGAGAACAGGCTCAAACTAACAGAAACCATTTTGGCTTCTGTTTTGCCCCAGCGCCTAGCAAGAGCATTTGCTGAACAAAGAAATTTATTGGGACGTAAATGGGCTGAGGTTTCTAAGAAGGATCGCCAAGCCTTAAAAGAGCTCATTACCAATTGGTCTGTGAAACCTGCGGGAACGCTGGGCTGGAAGAAGGCAGAAGTGATGTTGGGCGGCGTTGATACCAAAGAGCTAGATGGCCAAACTATGATGGCGCGCAATCACTCTGGACTGTATTTTATTGGTGAGTGCGTAGATGTTACTGGACACCTTGGTGGTCATAACTTCCAATGGGCCTGGTCAAGCGGATTTGCTTGCGCGCAGGCACTCTGATTTAATGCGCGACTTTTTTCTTTTCGCGAGAACGAATATTCAATAGCTCTACCGTCAATGAAAAGGCCATAGCAACATAAACATATCCCTTGGGAACATGTACCCCCATACCTTCTGCAATCAGCACGACGCCAACTACCGTTAAGAAAGATAAAGCTAGCACCTTAACGGAGGGGTGATGATGAACAAAGTCGCCGATTGGTTTTGCGGCGATGAGCATGATCAGAACCGAGGCAAGTACGGCGGCGATCATGATGCCAATTTGATCGACCATGCCTACGGCAGTAATGACGCTATCTAGCGAAAAGACAACATCGAGCAAACCAATTTGAACTACCGAAGCAATAAATAACTTTGGCAATGATTTTTGATGATTGCTCCCTGCTACAGAGTCATTATTGGTCTTATGAGATTCTCCGACTTCTACTTCTGTATAGATTTCTTTGGATGCTTTCCAGATAAGGAAGAATCCGCCGAGTAGTAGGATGAGATCTCGCCCAGATATTGGGCGCCCCTGTACGCTGAAAAACTCTTGCGTCAATCCCATCACCCATGAAAGACTGAGCAAAAGCAGGATGCGGGTGAATAGGGCAAAAATCAGCCCAAAACGACGCACTTGATCGCGGATTTCAGTAGGTAGGCGGTTGGCGATAACACTGATAAAGATGATGTTATCGATGCCTAGAACGACTTCCAAGGCGCAAAGGGTGAAGAATGCAATCCAAATGCCGGGGTCACTCAAAGAGCTGGCGATAAGTTCAATCATGTGTTGAATAAATTCCCTTTCGGTTAAAGTGTATCTAACTACATAAATCGAATGCTTGCAAAGTTTATGTCCCTGCGAATTATCCGGACATTATTGACTATCAGCCTTTCATATTCGTCTTTTGATTGCAAAACGCATTAGGCCAGCCGGCCACGTTCAATTTATAGCGGAGTTAGCATCCTTGGTCGTAAATTATGTCCAGCAAGGAAGGTCCGCGCACTTGCAGTGACCGGCGCTAAACGCAATCCAGCCTTGCCTGCGGCGCCAACCGTGCTTGAGACTGGCGTGACCAAATTAGAAGTGGTTAATAAATTAAGTCAGGCATTTAAAGAAACTCTTGATTCTCCAGAAATACAAAAGAAGATGATCGAGAAAGGTGCAGACCCTGTATATTTAAATGCCGAGCAATTTACTAAATTCTTAAGTGTAGAAATGTCGTATTGGGCAAAGGCGGTGAAACAGGCTGGAGCCAAGCTCGATTAATTTGGCTGGTTTCTCATCCAGTCGGCTGTATTGAAGAATGACTCATGGAGTTGATCGGCAATATTGCCATCGATGCCGCAATCTGCGAGCGCTTGGTACATGCAAGCTAGCCATTGATTACGTTCCTTGATACCTATCTTAAAAGGGAGATGTCTGGCCCTTAGCATGGGGTGTCCAAACCTTGGAGAGTAGATATCGGGACCCCCAATCCAGCCAGTCAGAAAGAATTTGAGTCTTTCACGGGAATTGGAAAGATCTTTTGGATGCATTGCCCTAAGTTCGGAGAGGGTCTCTTCTAAGCTCATTAAATCGTAGAAGCGATCCACTAGCTCATCGATCTTGTCGACCCCGCCAATGCTGTCATATAAGCTTTTTTGCCCAGTCATGGGTCTATTCTAATGCCGGAGCGCTAGGTAATTGGCAAGCCGAGAAATTCAGTATAGAGTTACCGTGAGCAGTCTTTGAATTACCTAATCTATATTCACCCCCCAACTGATAGAGGAAAGCGTTATGGATGCGAAAGATTTTCAAAAATGGCAACAAGAAAAGGCCAAAGAGCTTTTTAGTTATTCACACAAATTGTTAGATGCCGCTAAACAACTGAGCGAGCATCATATTGCTGAAATTGAGTGGGGCATGAAAAATGCAATGGAAAGCGCAAAATCCGCTGCTAAAAATGATCTCAGTAAGTTGAAGGGTTTGCAGGAAGAGGCGACCAAAGAGGCCGCCAAGCGTGCTGCTGTTTATCAGAAGAAGGTAAAGGCCGTTTTAAAGGATATTGGTGAGAGTGCTGCTGACGAAACCGAAAAGCATTTAGATAAGGTGCGTACATCTCTTGTCACTTGGCTAGAGGACGCCGAGAATAAATTGCCATCTCGCGCCGACAAGCTTTCTAAGGTGGTTCACGAGATGTCGACCACTGGTCAGAAGATGTTTCAAGAGGGGCGTCGTATTGTTAACCAGGTGGCGGATGCTGCTGAAAAGAATTTGGATGAATACACCAAGAAGGCTTCCGTCGCCAAAAAGAAGGGGGACTGATTTAGTCTTCTTTGGGCTACGCTCGCTGTATGAAATAAAGACCGCTACTCGCGGTCTTTATGCTTCCAACCTTGTGGCTTAACTTGGGATTTGTGAGCTCACGCCAGGCAATCGTTGTAAATCTTTTTTGCTGTAGACCGTCTTAAGCTCTATTGACTCAATTTTTTATCTAGAGGCTCTAGGCGAATGATCTTACCAAGCAAAAAATGTGTTTGTTTCTGAGTTGGTTAAATCGCAGTGCATTTTCTGGAATTTTTGCTCATTCCAGGCTTTGTATTAAGATTTACGGCAAAGAATACCGACAAAGCAAACTATAAAATTAATAAAGGAGATGTTGTGGATACAAATCGTAGAGACATGCTTAAGCTTGGCACATCCGCTGCTATAGGTGGCCTATTAATGCCTTCAGCCGTTTCAGCGGCTCAAGATCGCCAGCCGATTGTGGTTGAGCCAATGTCTGGCAAGGCTGGCTTTCGGGTTGCCAATTATTTGCCGAAGATAGGCGCAAGCTCACGTCTAGGGCTTGTAACGAATGATGGTTTGATCGTAGACATACCCGCTGAGGCCACTCGTCAAAAAATGGAGCTCTCGTTTGATCCCGCTTCAATGATTTCTTTGACCGCCTCTGGAAATAGGGGGCTTCTTGAGTTGGCTACTTTATTCAAAAATCGTAGCTCTCATTTGGTAAACGTCAATCAAGTGATTTTGCTCTCTCCGATTCCAAGACCGCAAAGCAATATTTACGCAGTGGGCTGGAACTACCTGGACCATTTTGAAGAGGGCAAGAAGAATCGTGTGGATACAGTTGTTAAAGAGTATCCCAAGGTTCCAGTGCTGTTCACTAAGGGAACGCAAACTATGAATGGCCCATTCGATAACATTCCATATGATGCTAGCTATTCCACCCAGATAGATTGGGAGGCGGAGTTGGCGGTGGTGATCGGTAAGAAGGGTAAAAATATCTCAGAAGAAAATGCGATGGATTATGTTTTTGGTTATGCAGCCTATAACGACACCACTGCGCGCGACGTTCAGCAAAAGCGTCATTCGGGGCAATGGTTTAAGGGCAAGAGCTTAGATGGGCATGGCCCTATGGGTCCATGGATCGTGACTGCTGGCGGGGTGAATTTGCAAGATGTTCGAGTGATTTGCCGTATCAACGGAGTTGAAAAGCAAAATGCTAGTTACGAGCAAATGTACTTTAAGATTCCAGTGATTATTTCTGAGTTATCACGGAGTTTGACATTGCTTCCTGGAGACATTATTGCCACTGGAACGCCTTCAGGCGTTGGTTTTGGTAGAAGCCCCCAGGAATTTCTTAAACCGGGGGACATGATGGAAACTGAAATCACTGGGGTGGGGATTATTCGCAATAAGATTGCATAAACACTAATATTGAGATCAAGTTAAAAACGCTGGAAATCCAGCGTTTTGTTATTGGGCAAAGTTTTTACAAAACCCAAAAGTGATGTGTGCCATCTTGGCCCAATTGCTCAACCAGACCAAATTCCCAATCTAGGTAGGCTTGCATCGCCACTGGGTCTACGCTGGTGCCTTCATAAGGTCGCTTGTAGCGGTCAAGAGGGGGTGATGCGAGATGCGTGGCGCCTTTCTCAAGGTCGAATCCAGCTTCGGCCCAAGCCTGGTTGCCGCCGGTAAGTACGTAAACCTTCGCCTGGGTGTGCGCTTGAAATTCTTCCGCTATGAAACTCGCTAATTCAGGGGGCGTACTCGTGAGTACATATTGATCGGCCTTAGGTAGTTTGAGGAAGGCGGCAGCCAGCTGTGAACGCAGCGCAAACCAGCCTCCAGGAATATGTCCCTTTGTGTACATGGCATGTGTGCTGAAATCCACTACCAGGGTATTGCTATCGGATTGGAGCCACTGTGAAAGTGTTTTTGGATCAACTTCCGAAGCGATTGGCAGGCTTGGCATTGGCGCTTTCCATGGGCCTTGTTCAGTCAAATCAGCAGCTTTAATGTTATCGAGCACATACACGTCCCAGGCCATTTGGGCTAACCATGAAGCAGGCATATTTGCTCTCACGCCGCTGGGGTCTATCAATACTATGCGCGCACCTCTTACTGGCGCAACCATCTCCGTCTCTTGCACAAGCTGGCCTCCTGGAACGGAGCGGAATCCTGGTAAATGACCAGTTTCATATTCTTCCGGAGTGCGCGTGTCAAAGAAGTAGGTAGTGCGATCGGATTGCAATTTCCATTGAGCAAGATCTGCAAGGCTGGCACGTTTTACATTGGCCTTATCTGCTACAGACCGCGCTCGCTCAGCCGCCGTGTGAGCAACTTCATTACTGACATCTCTAAATTTACGGCTTTGACCTTTATCTAATTCTTGCCCCGCTAAAGTCCACCCGATAGTGCCATTGCGCAATGCATTCACCTGATTTGGAATGCCTGCATTAATTAAAGATTGAGTGCCAATAATGCTGCGGGTTCTGCCGGCGCAATTTACGATAATTCTGGTATTGGGGTTTGGTGCTAAATCAGGGACACGCAAGACCAGTTCAGCCCCGGGAACGCTAATGCCAGTCGGAATGCTCATGGTCTGGTATTCATCAAAGCGACGTGCATCCACAATGACTACGTCTGCTTTCTCGTCGATTAGCTTTTTAACTTCTTGAGCTGATAGTGAGGGTGTATGTTTTTTGGATTCAACGAGCTCGCCAAATGACTTGCTTGGAACATTAACATCCTTAAATACTTCACCACCCGCAGCCTTCCAAGCTTTTACGCCGCCTTGATAGACTGATACATCAAGATAGCCTAGTGATAATAATTTCTTTGCAGCTAGTGCTGCGTACGCTTCGCCATCGTCAAGAGTGACAATCGGAACATCTTTTCTGGGTAATTTCCCAAATGCATCAACCTCAATTCTGGAGAGGGGAAAATTCGCGGCGAAGAGAGGATGTTCTTGAGCATGTGGATCTTCTTCTCGCACATCCAAAAAGGCAATTTCTTCTTTGTTTATTAATTTGTTGCGTACAAATGCGTAATCTTTGGTGTTCATTGGCGTGTTATTTTGTGGTGGTAAAGCAGTGCTTATTATCTCTTTTGGCAAAACCTTTTTCAGAACCTCTTTTTTCCTTTAGTCGGCCCCGCCATCAAGAGCTAGCCCTGAAAATCCCTGTTTATGCCTCATTTTGGGCTCAATTTAGGGTTTATTTTTAATAAAAATAAGAGTTATCCCTGATCTAAATCCTGATTTTTTAAGGTTTTTATGGCTATATACTGATTCGGTATTTGTAATTGAATATTAAAGACTGAGGAGACGAGATGTCACAACACGATACATTGCTAGCTGCTTTTGAGACATACAAAGCTGAGAATGAGAAGTTTATTGAAAAAGGCATTAAGGCATCTGCCGCCCGTGCTCGTAAGGCATTACAAGAAATCGCCGGCGCATGCAAAGAGCGCCGTAAAGAAATCACAGCTACAAAAGAAGCAATGGAAGCGAAGAAGTAATTTTTTACTTTTAGTCCTATAAAGCCTAGTTCAGTAATGGACTAGGCTTTTTTATTGGGACCGGCGGGTTAGTGTTGCTGGATTTGACTTGTGGAAGGTCGGCTCAATGCTTTGCAATGGCGCGAGGCAATCCAGCGAAGAGTGTGGAATTAACGGATCCGAAAGCGTTCTTAGTGGATTGCTCAATCATCTTTCCTAAAGCGGAGCAAGTGGTGGCCGAGGTTAAACGGTGAAGGTTTTTCAGTAAGTTGCTCACGATTCAGATATTGGACTTTGAAGTTATGCAACCTTTGTCCCGATGCTATGGAAAATGTGCCATCATCAAAAAACTATGTAGATGGCTTCAGCGTGGATTTAATGTTAAAAGGTTTGAGTTTGGTAGTAGAAAATGCGCATAACTTTTGAACTGCTGTCAATTTAGGTCCATGACCAAAGAGAGTTTTTCTATAGTAAATCATTGCAGCAAAATGGGTTGATTCTGCAATAGTTTGGGTACTTGGGTTTGGGGTGCTTGGTGGTCTGTAACCTAATGCACTATGCGGCCTGACATGGTTGTAATGCTTCACCCACTCCCCAACAATGATCTGAGCTTCTTTAAGACTGTAGAAGATTTCTCCATCAAGCAGGTTGTCTCTAAAGGTACCGTTAAAACTTTCACAAAAGCCATTCTCCCAGGGGCTACCGGGTTCAATGTATGCCGTTTTCACCCCAATACCAGATAGCCAACTGCGCAGTTCTTTGGCGATAAATTCTGGGCCGTTGTCCGATCGAATATATTCCGGGATACCGTGCAGGACCATGGCGTTTGCGAGTTGTTCAATCACTTGGATTGATCCAATTCTCCTGGCGCAATGGATCGTTAAACACTTTCTACTGAACTCATCAATCATCGTGAGCATCCTAATCTTGCCCCCATAAGCGTCTCTGATAAAGACAAAGTCGTAACTCCACACATGATTGGGGGCAGTAGCTCGAAGGCGCATACAACTACCATCGTTAAACCACAGTCTGCCTCTAGGAGGCTGCTTTTGTGGGATCTTCAGACCTTCTTCCCGCCAAATGCGAGCCACCTTGCTTGTCGTAGCTTGTCCCCAGCCGGCATTACGCATCATGCCGGCAATAAAACGATAACCATATCGGCCATAGGTGCTCGCCATCCGAACAACTTCAGCTCGTAGCGGTTCTTCGTCATCCCTGGGTAATGGCATGTAGCGATAAGCGGATCTGGATAGCCCCACTAAACTGCAGGCAGTCCGCTCAGAGACTTTGTACCGATCCATGAGCAGCTGCGCTGCATTTTTACGCCTAGCGGGGCTTAGAAGTTTCCCTTGATAACTTCCTTGAGCATCGCCTCTCGCAAGGAGAGATCGGCAACCAGTTTTTTGAGGCGGGTATTTTCTAGTTCTAGATCTTTGTACTTGCGAGCCTGGTCGACCTTCATGCCGCCATACATCTTGCGCCAACGGTAATAGCTTTGCTCGACTGTACCCACTTCTTTACAGGCTTGGGCTAGGGTTTTGCCGTTGGTTGTAAGAACATCAATTTGACGCAATAAGGTGACGATTTGCTCGGGTTTGAGACGCTGACCTTTAGCCATATTAAGCACTCCTTTAAGTTGAAGATTATCAAAAATCCTCTCTTTTGGAGTGGTACTAAAAATCAGGTCAGTTCACTTTAATGCCGGCATTTTTAATCTAAAGAAGACTGACTGGAGAGTTAATTGGAGACAACCAGAGGCTTCTCTTGTTTTTTGCTCATTTGCCCAATGACTCTCGCATTTAAGAAGTTGTGGCTTTTAAAGATATCCATCACTTCTTTCACAGCGTCTTGACTGCAAGAAACCAATAGCCCGCCACTGGTTTGAGGGTCGGTTAATAGGGCTTCTTGGGCCTTTGTAAAGTTCTCTGGCAGGGAAACTTTGGCGCCATAACTAAGCCAGTTGCGATCCGACGCCCCGGTGATTACTCCATCATCGGCAAACTGTTGAACTTGTGATAGCAATGGCACTTGCTTCCAATCAATATGGGCTGTGCAATTGGAACCTTGGGCTAATTCAAGGGTATGGCCAGCTAATCCAAAACCAGTGACATCCGTTAAAGCGTGTACACCAGCTAGTTTTGCCAAGTCAGGGCCGGCAGAGTTTAGTTTGGTTGTATTGGCGATCATCTCTTGATAAGCTTTGGCGCTTAAAAGATCTTTCTTGAGGGCTGCGGATAGCACGCCGACGCCAAGTGGCTTGCCAAGAATCAGGACATCACCCGGTTTTGCGGCAGCATTGCTTTTTACTTGTCTAGGGTCGATGATGCCAATGGCCACTAATCCATAGATTGGCTCTACAGAGTCAATGGTATGGCCACCAGCAATCGGTATGCCTGCCTCGCGACAGATTTCTGCGCCGCCCTCAAGAATGCGTGCAATCGTCGCCTTCGATAAAACCTTGATAGGCATTCCAACTAGTGCTAGCGCAAAGAGTGGGGTGCCGCCCATGGCGTAGATATCGCTAATCGCATTGGTGGCAGCAATTTTTCCAAAATCGAAAGGATCATCTACGATCGGCATAAAGAAGTCGGTTGTAGCAACAATTGCCTGAGATTCATTGATTTGGTAAACCGCTGCATCATCGGAGGTTTCGATGCCAATGAGAAGTTCTTTTGGAAGGGGTAATTGCGGCACATCTTTTAGAATCTCTGACAGTACTCCTGGTGCAATTTTGCAACCACAGCCACCACCATGGGATAGTGACGTGAGGCGAGGCTCTGTAGTGACTAATTGATTTGTGGAGCTCATTGGATCTTTGTCGGATATAAGTTGTGAGTATTTGGTGCTTAAGGTTTTTGGCCTAATAAGGCGGTAATCTTTTCTGTAACTTCTTCATTATCGGCATTATCAATGGCACCAATCCAGACGCATTCAATTTTCCCCTGTTTATTCAAGAGGAATGAAGTAGGGATGCCTCGTGCTCTCCAGGTTTTATAAATAGTGCTATTGCGATCTTGCAGAATCTCAAGGCTATTTTCTGGAATGCCGTTGCCCTTAAGGAATTGCTTGATTCGGGGTTTCATTTCCGCCAGATTCACCGCTAATACTACTAAACCTTTTGACCCATACTTTTCCTGTAAGTAGCTTAATTCGGTAAATTCTTCTCGACATGGCTCGCACCAGCTAGCCCAGAAATTCACGATGACCACCTTTCCTTTGAGCGATTTGATATCTACTGGTAACCCAGCAAGATTGTTTAGTAGCAATGGGGGGGTGCGAGTCAACCCAACTTTGCTAACAGGATGCCATTGGGCTTGGGCTGAGCTAAGGCCAATCAGGTTTGCCGAAATAAAAAATAGCGAGACGACAACTTGTCTCGCTGTTAGTTTCCGCATAAGACGTATCACGTAGCAGTCCTACAAACGCTTATTAGCCAATCAGGCGGCTGGTAATTTTGTACTTGAAATTATCCGGATCTAATGAATCAAAACGACCTTCTTGATTCTCGGCTTGTGGATACATCAAGAAGGGAATGGCACTATCTTTACCGAGCTTAGAGCCTGGCAATACGACGTCATGATCGTAGTTGTAGGCCATCCAATTCATTTCCCAATTGCCAAAAAGGTAATCCCGAATTGCTAAGACCTTTGGATCATTTATAGCAAGACCGCCAGTCTCCTCCAGGATGACTTTGCGAACGTCAGCAGGATCTACTGGCACCCAGCCATAGCCACTTGCATAAAACTCGGCACGGCAATGTTGGGCTTTGGTAATGTCACCTGATTTACCAAGACTCTTATAGCCACGAGCGGAGTCGGCAATGCGAATGCCATATACATCGCGGGCTGCAACTCCTACTGAACGAGCTAGGGCAACAAACACCGCATTGATATCTGCGCACTTGCCGCCTAGATTATTGGTCTCCAGCATTAGTTTTACATCACCCTGACCGCAGCCGCGGGTTTTAGCTTCGCGATGGGTGTTCTCCACGACCCAGTTATAGATCGCTTTTGCTTTATCAATATCGCTGGCATTTGCTGGAAGTCCAGCGGTGATTTCCAAAGCTTTTGCTTTGACAAGGCCATCGGTTGGCAGATAGGCGGTGGCGCGAGTCCAGAACTTTTGCTCTTTCTTGGATAAGTTCAAAACTGGGTTTGGCGAAGACAGTTCTAAATGACGATTCATTGTGCGCACAATCATCGACACTTTTACCGAATGGTTAGTTGCTGATTTATCCCATTTTGTCCAGAGCATGCGTGCTTGCTTATCTGGAGTTTCATAAATTCTGCTTTCAACTTGCGCATTGATAGCTTCAGGTCTGATGGCAAGCGTTTGAAAGTAATCTGTATTTAAAACTAAGGGCAGGGGAATCCAAGCTTCAGCTGCGCCCTTTGTGTTTTCTAGATTGACTTCAGTAACAATTTCATAAGTGGTCCAATCTGGTGAAGGTTGTGAGAATACCGAGGTAATTGGATTTAATGTTGGTAGTGCAAATGCACCTGCAATGGTTTTAATTGCTGAGCGACGGGTCAGGGTCATGGGGGGTGCCTATTGATTAACGATTTAGGGTTAAAGTTTTCACAGAATGATTTTATAGGTTTAGTGATTAAAGCTTCTCTTGGGAGGGCTAGAGCGCTTTGCCGCAGGTTTTCCTCCCCCAGTATTTTCGGTAGATCTAGACCTTCTAGATTGTTGATGTTGCTGACTGCGCAATTGGATAGGCTGGGCTACGGCATTAGGATCAGGCTCAAATCCTGCAATGACTTCTTGGGGGAGTTTTTGTTTAATGAGCCTCTCAATATCTCTGAGCATTTGATGCTCATCAACGCAAACCAAGGAGACTGCAATCCCATTTGATCCGGCTCTGCCAGTACGACCAATCCGATGGACATAGTCTTCTGATACATTTGGCAAGTCGTAGTTCACTACGTGGGGAAGTTGGTCAATGTCAATGCCACGTGCAGCGATATCGGTTGCCACTAGAGCGGTAATTTTTCCAGCTTTGAAATCAGCTAAGGCTTTGGTTCTAGCGCTTTGACTTTTATTTCCGTGAATGGCCATGCTAGTGATGCCATCTTTTTCAAGTTGGGTGACCAATTTATTGGCACCATGCTTGGTGCGCGTGAATACTAAAACTTGATGCCAATCATTAGTTTTAATGAGGTGCGCCAAGAGAGGGTGCTTTTTCGTTCTATCAACAGGATGGATTAATTGAGCAATCGCATCATTGGCGCTGTTACTGCGAGCCACCTCAATTAATGCAGGTGAGTTTAAAAGACTATCAGCAAGGGCTTTGATTTCTGTTGAAAAAGTTGCGGAGAAGAGAAGGTTTTGACGTTGCTTTGGTAATGCCGCCAAAATCCTTTTAATATCCCGCAGGAATCCCATATCCAGCATGCGATCAGCTTCATCTAAAACTAGAATCTCAATAGCGTTTAATGAAACGCAATTTTGTGACATGAGATCAAGCAGGCGCCCGGGAGTTGCCACCAAAATATCCAAACCGGCTTGAATCGCTTTGATCTGAGGGTTGGCGCCTACACCCCCGAAGATTACTGTGGATTTTAGGCCAGTGTATTTGCCATAAGTAGTAACCGACTCTTGAACCTGTGCTGCCAATTCTCGAGTTGGGGTGAGAATGAGGACTTTTAGCTGGCGCTTGCCAGTGGTGGGTTTGGTGTTACTTAAGCGCTGTAAGATCGGCAGGGTAAAGCCAGCCGTTTTGCCTGTGCCAGTTTGTGCCGCAGCAAGCAAGTCACCACCTTTTAATACTGCTGGTATGGATTTTTCTTGAATTGGAGTGGGGCTGGCATAGCCTTGCTCTTCAATTGCGCGTAGGATTGGTTCGGACAAACCGAGTTCTGTGAATAACATGAGACCCAATGAAGTATTGGCCCGTATTCAATTAAAAGACTATCCCGGCCAATGGGGTGAGCTGCCACACTAAGGTGCTTGCAGTAAGAGGTCTTATTTTAAGCTATTCACCTATAAAAGCCCTCAATGCCACAGGTTCGGTACAAAAGCATTGGCATAGCCCGAGATAAATGGTTTCTCAAGACCTGTTTCAGGGTGAAAGACGGCGCGTTGAATTCTGCCGATATTTCCGCCATAGACATGGATGCTGATAGATGGTTTATCGCTGAGGTTATTGGCAACCACATGAATGTCATGCGTGCTGGGGGAGACTCTTGCGACTTGACCTGGTAAAAAGATAGACTCTTCTCCGGCTTGGTAGCTGCCATCCTTTTGCAGGTGGTACTGAGTTTCTTTTTCTTGGCCGCGCAATTGACCCACCATTCCCCAGACAGTGTGATTGTGGATAGGTGTTTTTTGCCCTGGACCCCATACAAAACTGACGACAGAAAATCTATCCAATGGATCCGCATAGAGAAGATATTGCTGGTAGTGCTCAGGGTGTGGCTTGCAAAGCTCCTCAGGTAGCCAATCGTCATTCTGTATTAATTGCTCTAGAAGCTGTTTGCCTTTGACGAAAATGATTTCCTCGGTTGCTAACTCGTTAATTAATTGGTTAAGACTCTTGATAAAGGTGAGTAGCTTTCCATCCCGCATAAGTATCCCGTAAATTAAAAAAATTATTTCAGCAAGAGAATCATATTACGGTGCAGTATTCCCGCCTCCTCGTAGATTTCACCTTGAGCATTGAACCCCAGTTTCTCGTAAAAACCTAGTGCAGACACTTGGGCGTGCAGCTCAAATTCTGCTATTCCTTGTAATCTCCCCAGTTCTACCAAGGTATTCAATAGCTGACTGCCAAGCCCTTGCTTTCGGTATTGACTTAGGACTGCCATCCGACCGATTTGAGCCTTCCCATTCATCAATCTAACCATTCTTGCCGTACCTGCGCATTGAGATTCTGCATAAATAAGAGCATGCTGAGCGCCCACATCAAATTCGTCAAGCTCTAGCTCTTTGGGCACGCCTTGCTCTCTAACGAAGACGATGGTCCGTATGGAGATGGCTTCAGCCATAGCTTGGGGCCAAGACTTAATCGAAATCGGATGCATTGGGCTGGTTATTGAGGGATATCGCCATTAATGTATCAAACAATAGGTCTTTAATTGGCATCTGTCTCTAAATTGTCATAAAAAGGATATCTATCTTAGTTACAATCGAATGAGCGGGATAAGATCTTGCATACCCCATACAACCCTAGGAGTCGTCTTGAAGAAATCTTTACTTGCCGCACTATTTGCATCACTTAGTTTAACTATCGCATCATCTGCTTTTGCTCAACTTCCAGCAAAGATGCTTCCTTTGGCTGCTGATGTTGCAGTATTGAGCGCTACTGTTGATTCAGTCGATATGAAGACACGTACCGTTGTATTGAAAGACGCAAATGGCAACCTGGCACAAATGAATGTGTCTAAACAAATTCATGATTTAGGTAAAGTTAAAAAAGGTGATGTATTTTTGGTTGAGCATGCTCAAGCGATTGCGGTTGGTTTAACAGCTGCCGGTAAGGGCGACAAGCCAGGCGCTTCCGGAGTTCGCTCTGTAACGATCGCTGGCAAAGGTGCCGCTAAGCCATTTGAAGAAACGGTTGATACTGTTTATGCGACTGTAAAAATCGGCACCATTGATACTGCAACTCGTGTAGTTACATTTACTTTGCCTACCGGCGAAAAGCAAAGAGTTAAGGTTGATAAAAGCGTTCTTGGTCTAGAGAAATTCAAGGCCGGTGATGATGTCATTGTTGAGTTTGTCGATGACACAGCCATTGGTTTTGTAACGCCTACCAAGTAATTGATTAAACGCAGAACGATGTTCTGCTGCTAAAAATGCCCGCCAGACTTCAATCTGCTGGGCATTTTTATTTGTGAATAGGGGTTTGAAGCCTACAATTATTCCATGAATTTAGCGCAGCTACGCAACGCGGAAATAGTGCATTTTTCAAATGCGCAACTGGACTCATTGCTTGATGAGGTGGGAAGCTCCATGCAGGGTCTGGGTGGAGATGTCGCTCTTGATAGATTAAATCAGTACGGACCCAATGCCATAGATGTGACACGCAAGATGCATCCCATTTTTCAGTTTCTGGCTTTATTTTTATCCCCGCTTCCCTTGCTCTTAATTGCGCTCTCGGTGATTTCGTTTGTCACGGGTGGGGTAACTGGCGCATTGGTCATTGCTGTGATGGTTTTTCTGTCAACCGGTTTGGCATTTTTACAAGAGTACAAGTCCAATAAGGCAGCTGAAAAATTACGTCAGTTGGTGAGCATTAAGGTTACCGTCCTGCGGGAGGGTGTGGAACAGGATATTTCCCTGAGTGCTGTTGTGCCAGGGGATTTAATTAAGCTATCCGCTGGAGACCTCATTCCAGCTGACTTACGAGTACTTTCTGCGAATGATCTATTTGTAAATCAATCCTCCTTAACTGGAGAGGCGATGCCTGTCGAGAAGATTGTGAATGGCAGTAATAACGTGAAGTCACCATTTGAGCTCCCCAATATTTGTTTTATGGGGAGCCATGTTGTTTCGGGTTTAGGCGTGGGCGTGGTAGTTCACACTGCTTCGCAGACGATGTTTGGTCAGCTTGCTAAGGATATCGTCTCAACCAAAAAGACTTCGAGTTTTGATAAGGGTATTAAGCAATTTATTTGGCTCATGATCAAGTTCATGGCTGTGATGGTTCCAGCCGTCTTCCTTATTAACGGCTTCATCAAGGGCGATTGGATGGAGGCTTTGCTGTTTGCGACCGCGGTGGCCGTTGGCCTCACCCCTGAAATGTTGCCGATGTTGGTCACCATCAACCTGGCAAAAGGGGCAATTGCGATGTCGCGCAAGCGGGTGATTGTGAAGCGCTTAAATTCAATTCAAAACCTGGGGGCGATGGATGTTCTTTGTACCGACAAGACTGGAACCCTAACGCAAGATGAAATCATTTTAGAGCGCTATGTTGATATAGCGGGTAACGAGGATGAGGGGGTCCTTGAGTATGCCTATCTCAACAGTCACTATCAATCTGGGCTTAAAAATTTACTGGATGTAGCGGTTCTCAAGCATGTAGATGTTCACCATAAACTACATCAGGCAGCTAGTTTTCAGAAGCTTGATGAGATTCCTTTCGACTTTCAGCGTCGGCGTATGTCTGTCATTGTTAAGCAGAATGAAGAGTTGCAAATTTTAGTTTGCAAGGGTGCTGTTGAAGAAATCACTAGTTGTTGTAGCAATGTCAGACTGAATGGGAAAGTTCAAGCACTCACCTCTGAGCTGCAAGCCCAACAGGAGTCACTTTTTGCAGATCTCAGTAGCGATGGTTTTCGGGTCATTGCTGTAGCCATCAGGGAGATTCCTTCCGACCATGCCAATCTTAATAATCATTACACCGTAGCTGATGAGCGTGATCTCACTTTGGTGGGTTATGTTGCTTTTCTGGATCCTCCCAAGGATTCTGCTAAGCCAGCGATAGCTGAATTGCGGGCCTTGGGTGTGAAGGTCAAGATTTTGACGGGTGATAACGAGTTGGTAACTCGCAAGATTTGTAGTGAGGTAGGCATATCGGTAGAGCAAGTGCTTGTGGGTTCCCAGATCGACGGCATGAGTGACGAAGAGCTTGTTGCTCTAGCTGAACGAGTTTCCGTTTTCGCTAGAATGTCGCCACAACAAAAGGCCAGAGTAATTCAAGGATTGCAATCAAAAGGGCATGTTGTAGGGTATTTGGGTGACGGGATTAATGATGGACCTGGGTTAAAAGCAGCCGATGTCAGCATCTCGGTAGATACCGCTGTGGATATTGCGAAGGAATCAGCTGACATTATTTTGCTCGAAAAGAATTTGTTGATCCTGAAAGAGGGTGTATTAGAAGGGCGCAAGGTTTTCGGGAACATTATGAAGTACATCAAAATGTCTGCGAGTTCAAACTTTGGCAATATGTTTAGTATGGTTGGCGCCAGCGCTTTATTACCATTTTTGCCAATGGCGCCAGTGCAAATATTGCTGAACAATTTACTCTATGATTTTTCGCAAACGGCCGTGCCAACTGACAATGTGGATGAGGAATATCTCATGGAGCCACGCACCTGGGATGTTGGGCATATAGCGCGCTATATTTTCTGTATTGGCCCTATCAGTTCCATATTTGACTATGCTACTTTTGGTCTCTTATGGTTTGTGATGAGGGTTAATTCAGTGGGTGATGCAACTTTATTTCAGACCGGCTGGTTTGTTGAGTCGCTACTTTCCCAAACACTGATTGTTCACATCATCAGAACTGGAAAAATCCCGCTTATCCAGAGCAGATCGAGCTTTCCTTTGCTCTTAACCACCGTCGCAATTTCCCTTGTGGGGGTTATTCTTCCATTCTCCCATTTGGCGAATGCTCTCCAGATGTCGCCGTTGCCGGCTATCTATTGGTATGGACTGATTCCGATCTTGCTTTGCTACTTCGCACTTACTCAGCTTGTAAAGTCTATTTTGGTGAAGCGTTTTGGTTTGATGTAAAAAAGCCCGCGGGCTTTTTAACTGTTGGTAAATACGGAAATTTATTACGCAGTTTATTTCTTGGCATTAGGGAAGAATAGTTGTTCGCCGCCAATCTTGTAGCTTGCAATAGTGCCTTGGCCATCTTTTGTGATGAGCCAATCAATGAATGCCTGACCTTCAACCTTCTTAACCTGCGGGTATTTCGCAGGGTTGACTAACATCACGCCATATTGATTGAATAGTTTGGGGTCGCCTTGCACTAGGATGGCTAAGTCGCCGCGGTTCTTGAAAGTGAGCCAGGTAGCGCGATCAGATAAGATATAGCCATTCATGGCGGATGCGGTATTGAGAGCTGGACCCATGCCGGAGCCCACCTCTTTGTACCAGTCCATTGATGGAGAGACGGCAATGCCAGCATCTTTCCAGTAGCGCAATTCGGCCGCATTGGTGCCGCTTTTATCTCCGCGAGATACAAATGCAGATTGGCTACTGGCGATTTTTTGAAAAGCTGCTTGGATGTCCTTGCCACCGGTAATTTTGGCCGGATCTGATTTTGGGCCGATCAGAACAAAGTCGTTGTACATAACTTCATAACGCTTGGTCGAGTAACCCTCTTCCAGAAACTTTTCTTCAGCAGGTTTGTCGTGAACAAACACTACATCAGCATCGCCACGACGACCAATATCGAGAGCTTGACCAGTGCCGACTGCGACAACTTTCACTTGAATGCCGCTCTTTTTTTCAAAGACTGGCAGAAGATAGTCAAACAAGCCAGATTGTTCTGTGGATGTTGTGGAGGACACCACAATAGTTTTTTCTTGGGCGATAGCAATTTGATTATTGCTTAGTGGCAATAAGGTGATGGCTGAAGCAAGGCTAAAGAAAAATCTCTTCATTTGAGTCGCTTTCTATAAATTAAGTTAATATCATCCCACAGTCTTAATCTATTTGAATGTGCAAAAATTACGTATTCAGATTGAAGTTCGATCAACATTCATTGTTAACGCCCTGACGAGTGGGAAAAGCCAAATTAATTTAGTTTGTTCACCCAATTGCTGAAAATTATTGGCCGTGGTGATTCTTGCTTGCTGCTGGTAAAAAATCCGGTGTTTCTTGTAGAGGTGTGTGGGGCAAGTTAAACGAGGCGGAGGCCCCCATTTTTTGATTGTTGAACTAGGGTCTTGGAGAATGGCCTAAGCTTTGTTTCAATAGGGGGATGAAATCTTTTTGGTTGCAATGAAGTCGGAAATGGTAACGAGACCTGAAGCGTCGAAGTGAACATCAAAAATACGTGCTTATTCCTCATAAAACTCCGGGTTATAAGTCGGTAAGATTGAGTAGGTAAATTGCTGTCTGGTTGTAATTCTTATTATTTATGGAGGACTGATTGTCCCGGTTAAATCGCCCGCTAATCGCAGCCTTATTTTTTTTAGTCTGCGCATCCTCTTGGGCTCAAGCTCCTGCGGTAGCAGTTGCTGCTAACATGAAGGATGCATTTACCGAAATTAATGCGGCATTTATGGCTTCTGGTAAATCAGATCTTAGAGTCGTCTATGGCTCATCTGGAAATTTCACCGCGCAAATTATGAATGGTGCCCCATTCGCATTATTTCTATCCGCAGATGAAGGCTTTCCATTGATGCTGTATCGCAATGGAAAAACCCTTGATGAGGGTAAGATTTACGCTACTGGAAAAATTGTTCTATTGACTAATAACTCTTCTGCGATAAAGCTTAGCAGGGATAAGTCTGACTTAGTAAGGGCAATTGCCCAGACTAACAAGATTGCGATTGCTAAGCCAGAGTTGGCCCCTTACGGCAGGGCAGCAGTTGAGTATTTAAAAGCGGAAGGACTTTGGGATTTGGTTAAGGACAAATTAGTTTATGGCGATAACATTGGTGTAGCCACTATGTATGTCACATCAGGGGCTGCTGATATTGGATTTACCGCGCTATCTTTAGCTAAAGCGCCAGAGGTTGCTAAATACACAAACTACAGCGACATTAATGAAAAGCTTTACGGGCCAATTCAGCAGCGAATGGTTCTTATTAAAGGTGCACCCCAAGAGGCGATCGATTTGTATCAATTCATGCAGACACGTCAAGCTAAAGCTATCTTGGTTAAATTCGGTTATGGGCTTGATCATTAGGGATAGTACTGTGTCATTCTTGATGGGAATCAAGTTATAAAGAGCTAATATCTTTTTTGTAATTTTCTATGCTGCAACTGCACATAAAAAATCTGATATTAAAACAGTGAGCAAAGACTCTTAAACAAAAATAATTTGCTCAACCCTAAAAGGAGACAACATGTTTCATTTGTTAGACAAAGAAAGAACCATTGCGGGGCCGGGCTTTAATCGCTGGCTCGTTCCACCAGCGGCACTCGCAATTCATTTATGTATTGGTATGGCTTACGGGTTTTCGGTTTTTTGGTTGCCCCTATCAAAAGCATTGGGTGTGTCTCAAGGTGGTGCGGAAGCTATTAAATGCGCTGCTGATATTGGCTTTTTCGCGCAGCTATTTACAACAACCTGTGACTGGCAAATATCTACGCTAGGTTGGATGTACACACTCTTCTTTGTATTTCTTGGTATCTCCGCTGCCATTTGGGGTGGTTGGTTAGAGCATGCTGGTCCCCGTAAGGCAGGCGTAGTTGCCGCCTGTTGTTGGGCTGGCGGCATGCTCTTTTCTGCTTGGGGTATTTACCTGCACCAGTTTTGGATGATGATTTTGGGGTCCGGTGTCATCGGTGGTATTGGTTTGGGTCTTGGTTATATCT
>Ga0364914_10238_pt1 | contig 23061 bp, 19 predicted proteins | sample ExccelJu500001D3_3_FD_206954 | JGI IMG/M metagenome (GOLD analysis project Ga0364914, IMG submission 206954) | Enriched cells from Trout Bog Lake Hypolimnion, Wisconsin, USA - BchlTB.June25.5000.01.D3 | ecosystem: Environmental > Aquatic > Freshwater > Lake > Hypolimnion/Profundal zone | place... | reverse complement strand
AAATCCTCGGCGCATGGCTGGACGCCAAATTGAAAGCACGCGATCAGGCATTGCTGGCAGGTTTGCCTTTTCAGTTTACCCCGGTCATTGACGCAACCGTTCAAACATGGGCGTGGCTGAAAAGCCGGGTGCAGGTCAGGATGGCGAAAGAGTGGCACCAGCACACGGGGCGGGAGACGCATTGGCAACTTGGTTATGGCGTGGGCGCGCTGGCCCGCGTCGCCTGCCGGCGCAAGGCAGATCTGTTCATTGCCCATTCGGAACCGGCGCTCTTTGCCGCGAAATGGCTGATAGAGGGCAGGGGGCAGAGGGCAGAGGCCGCAAGTCAGAAGTCAGTGCCAAAATCCGGTCTCCGGACCCCGGTCTCCGAATTCCAAATTGGCGTGGACATGGAGGATTGGTTCTCGGAAGACTTGCCGGCGGAGGCCAGAAGACAGCGACCGGTCAAACTCCTGCGCAGCTTGGAGCAAAGCGCTCTGTGCAAAGGAGCGTATGCGACTTGCACGTCACACGCCATGAGCGAGGCATTGGAGGCGGAATATGGCTGTCGTCCGCCGGCCGTGATTTACAACGCGTTCCCGTGGTCAGACCGGCAATCGCTGGACGGCAAACAATTGGACCGCCGCGACCGGCGCATTCCCTCGGTGCATTGGTATTCTCAAACTCTTGGCACGGATCGCGGCCTGGGCGATTTGTTTGCCGCTTTGCCGCTGGTTAAACTGAAATTTGAGATTCATCTGCGGGGCAAGCCGGCCGCCGGGTTTGAGGACTGGCTGGCGACGAAGGTGCCGGAGACATGGCGACACTGGGTGTTTCTCCACCCTCTGGTATCCAATGAGCAGCTGCTTTCACGCATCGCCGAACACGACATCGGTTTTGCCGGGGAACAAAATAATATCAGCCGCAACCGCGATCTTACCGTGACGAATAAAATCCTGCACTATCTGCTCGGCGGCTTGGCCGTGGTGGCGAGTGATACAACCGGGCAAAAGGAAATTGCCGCGCAGGCGAACGAGGCTGTGCGGATTTACAGCTCTGGCGATGCGGCATCCCTGGCGCATGAACTAAACTTGCTATTGGCTTCGCCGGAATCCTTACACTCCGCCAAGTCGGCCGCTCTGTTGTCAGCGGAAAGCATATTTTGCTGGGAACGCCAGGCACCTCTATTGCTGAAAAACATTCGGACGGTTGTCAAATGATTGCCCCCCCTGTCAATTTGCCGATCAGTCTGCTGGTCAAGGATTTTAGCGGCGTCATCATTTGAGGGGTTTTCTACCGTAGATATACATGAGACTACTGATCATCTCCCCGCACTTTCCGCCGACCAATGCGGCAGATCATCAGCGCGTGCGGATGCTGCTCCCGTATCTACAGGAACAGGGTTGGGAGGCGGAAGTGGTGGCAATAGACGCGGCTAACGTGGCTTCACCGGTGGATGACTGGCTGGTCGCCGGCTTGCCGGTGGAAGTGCTAGTGCATCGCGTGCGCGCGTTGGGTCTCGGTTGGACCTCGATTCCCGGGTTGGGCACGCTCACATTCCGTGCGTTGGGAGCGTTGCGTCGCAAAGGTGATGAATTGCTGCGCCAACGCCGTTTTGACTTGGTGTATTTTTCTACAACCCATTTTGGCGTTCACGTTTTGGGGCCACGATGGAGGAAAATATTCAGGGTTCCTTTTGTGATGGATTATCAGGACCCGTGGGTGAGCGATTATTACCGGATGCATCCGGAAGCCATGCCGCCCGGCGGACGGATGAAGTATGGGGTGGTGGATTGGTTGCACCGGAGGCAGGAGCCAAGAGTGCTGAGGCAGTGCGCCGGCATCACCAGTGTATCAGCCGACTATCCGCGCCAGTTGAGCCAACGGTATGAATGGCTCGAACTGGAAGATTGGGAAAGCGGAAAGTTGAAAATGGAAGCAAACTTGGGAAGCCGGCACCTCACCCCACTTCTCTCTCCGGGCGATGCGGCGAGGGCGGGGGGAAATGAAAGCGGAAAGCAGAGGCCATTCGTCCGTCATTCACTCTTGTCCCTCGTGCTGCCTTTTCCGGGTGATGAGCGGGATTTGCAGCGGGTAGCAGCCGATGGCACACAACAAACCAGCTTTTCGACTAGTGACGGTCATCGGCACTGGGTTTATGTCGGTGTCTGCATATCTCAAATGTTACCGGCTTTGCGGGCATTTTTTTTGGCCTTAATTGAACAGTTGAAATTGCAGCCGATGCTGCGGGAAAACCTGCGGCTGCATTTCATCGGCACTTCGTATGCCGCCGCTGGCCGGGGACAAAAAACAGTGGAGCCTTTGGCCAAAGAATTTGGGCTGGACGATTTGGTTGTGGAATCAACCGACCGGATACCCTTTTCGCAAACGCTGCGCTGCCTGCTGGATGCGGATGCGCTGCTGGTGCCCGGCTCGGATGATCCCGGTTACACCGCCTCAAAGTTGTATCCCTACATCCTTGCCAGAAAACCATTGCTGGTCGTCTTTCATGAAAAAAGTTCCGTGGTTAGGATCGTTAACCAGACCAAGGCGGGAACGGTTGTCACTTTTAGGAGCGGGGATGACCCGGCGGCGATAGCCGAAAAAATCACGGCTACCGGCTGGCTGGCTTGTCCGGCCATTCCGGCGACCGACTGGCAGGCATTTGAGCCTTACACCGCCCGCGCCATGACGCATCGGCTTTGTGATTTTTTTGAACGGGTGGTGGGCGGTCAGCATGGGGAGCAATAATACTACCTTGAAAGAGCCATCCAAGCGCATAACCAGTGTTGATGCCCTGCGGGGAATAGCGGCGATCGCCGTAACCTGGTTCCATTTTACCAATGGGTATAAGTCAGAACATTGGCAGGGGTGGTTGCTGGCATCTGGAAGTTATGGCTGGCTTGGCTTGAACATTTTTTTTGTCCTCTCTGGTTTTGTGATACCTTTTTCACTATACACGTCCGGTTTTCGTTTGCGTGGTTTTGGACGATATGTGCTTAAGCGGGTGGTGCGCCTTGATCCTCCCTATCTGGTATGCATCATCATGGTTATCCTTTTAAATTACGCCTCCGCGATGGCTCCTGGTTTTGCCGGAACGCCCTTTGTGTTTTCATTTCCCCAGTTTGCCGCGCATATGGGTTATGTGAACGCGTTTCTCGGTTACAGCTGGTATAACCCCGCCTTTTGGACTCTGGCGATTGAATTTCAGTGGTATTTGTTTGTAGCGCTGCTTTATCCGCTGGTGGCATCGGCAAATCCAGCCCGGCGCTGGCTGCTCTGGGCGGCGTTGGCCTGGCTGGCACAATTAAGCGACTCGAATGCTACATTGCTTCACTTTCTGCCCTTGTTCGCGGTTGGAGTGGCTGCTTTTCAGGCGTGGATTAAACTCATTTCCCAGCGGGAATACTTCGTGTTGCTAATCATGTTTGGAACTTTGAACAGCTTAATCATGGCATTGCCGGTGGGAATCGTTGCCGTGTTCACCGCGTTGGCCATTTCTTATTGGAAAGCAAAATCACGCTGGTTGCTGGCCGCCGGTGCCATTTCATATTCTCTTTATTTGGTTCATGTTCCTATCGGCGGGCGGGTCCTCAATTTGAGCCGGCATCTGCCGCAATCATTGCCTTTGGCGCTGTTTGCATTGACCATGGCGCTGGGGTTGACTATGACCGCAGCCTATCTACTGTGGAGATTTGTTGAGAAGCCATCAATGGCTGCAGCTTCTAAATTATCTTCGCCAAAGACCGTCGCTCTGCATAATCGCGTGCCCGGCCTTAAAAAATGAAATCTCCACCGTGCCGGCCACCCCGCTAATCCTAATTACACATGCTAAATAAGTCGCAATTTAGTGGTCGCAACCTGCCATTTACTGGCAGGCTGGGCATCCTGAGCAGCCATCCAATTCAGTATTATTCGCCGTGGTTTCGCGCCTTGGCGAAACAGACTGACTTGGAGGTGTTTTATGCCCATCGGCCGGACCCGGCACAACAGGGCGCAGGCTTTGGGAAGAGTTTTGATTGGGACGTGGATTTGCTTTCCGGCTACTCACATCGGTTTTTGAAAAATGTTTCAACCCGTCCGGGCGTTAGCCACTTTTCCGGCTGCGACACGCCCGAAATCCGTGACCTTATCCGAGCTGGAAAGTTTGACGCGTTCATCGTGGTAGGCTGGTATTTGAAGACATTCTGGCAGGCGGCCTGGGCTTGCCGGAGAGCGGGTGTGCCGGTCTTGGCGCGAGGCGATTCGCAACTGCTCACCCCTCGTTCACCCCTTAAGCGTTTGGTTAAATCGGCGACCCACCGCCTGCTCCTGCGGCAGTTTGACGGATTTCTGGCCGTTGGCCGGCGCCACCGTGAATATCTGGATCACTATGGCGTGCCCGCTGGAAAAATATTTATGGCGCCGCATTTCGTGGACAACGAATGGTTTGCCGTGAGGGCGGAAGAAGACAGGAAACGGAGGTCCGAAATCAGAAGTCAGTGGGGCGCAAATGATGGAACGCTGGTGGCGCTTTTTGTTGGCAAGTTCATTGAGAAGAAGCGTCCGGTTGAATTGTTGCTGGCACTGGCGCAATTGCGCGACCAGGGGGTTGCGACAATCGGCGTTTTTGTTGGTGCCGGTGAACTCGAAGCGGAACTCCAAGCTGTCGCAGAGCGCTTGGGCGTGACTACGAAGTTTGTCGGCTTTAAGAATCAAACTGAGTTGCCTGCGTGTTATGTGAGTGCCGATGTGCTGGTTTTGCCTTCAGTAAACGAAACATGGGGGCTGGTGGTGAACGAAGCGATGGCGTGCGGATTGCCCGCCATCGTTTCAGATGCTGTCGGGTGCGCGCCGGACCTCATTGATGAAGGCAAAACCGGCTTTACGTTTGCGCTGGGCAATCCCAGGCAATTGGCACAACAACTGAACCGATTGGGTGGGCTATTGAAGGATAAAAAAGATTTTGCACCTGCGTTGGCAGGCAAGCTGAAAGCTTACAGCATCGAGGCCGCTGTTGCCGGCACACTCAACGCGCTGAAAACCGTTCATTCCCGACGTAATATTTCGTGAAAATCGCTTTCGACATGATTGAGCACCAACCAGCAGGCGCGCCGGTGCCAACGTCGCGACTTGACGGAGTGCGTATCCTGGCGCTTTTTGGTGGCACGAAACTGTTTGGGCAAGAGCGGGCAAACCTAGAGGTGTTCCGTAATCTGGCGGCGCTGGGGGCACAGGTGCGGGTGGTTACGACGAGCCGGAGTGGTGAAAATGAAGTCCACCGGGAATTGCAAGGCCATGGCATCGAATCAATCAGCGCCCCGTTTGGTTATACCTGGCATCGGTATCTGCTGGGCCGGCATTTTTATTATGGATTTCTGAATCTATATGGTGTGCTTGCCGTTAGCTGGCGCACCTGGCGGGAGGTGCGTCGTTGGCAGCCGACGCATCTCTATTGCATGAACTTTCAATATTTTATTTATGTCTGGCCGGCACTGCTCCTGACCAAGGTGCCGTTCATTTGGCGGGCTGGGGATGAATTGCCAAGGCATACCGGCATTCACCGCTTGATTTCCACGCAAGTGCTTCGGAGAGCCAGCTTGCTGGTATGCAATTCTAAATTTCTGAAAACCCAATTTGAGAAGGATTGGAAGTGGGTTCCGGAAATCCGGGTGATTTACAATTATCCGTCAGTGCGTATTGCGGATGCTTTGCCGTCGCTGCCCGGGAGGCATCCCAATGCGGTCGTGCTAACATTTGTCGGCCAGGTTTCCGAACACAAGGGCATATTAATATTGTGGGAGGCAATCGAGCGGCTTGTCCGTTCGGGGAAAAATATCATGTTGTGGATTGCCGGCACCGCAAATTGGAACGAAGGTTTTATGGATTGCTTGCAGGCGCGGGCAGCGGCCCCGGATTTGAATGGCCGGATTGTGTTGCTGGGCTTTGTGAAAAATGTGCGGGCACTGCTGGAGAATTCAGATGTGCATGTATGCCCCTCAATTTTTCCAGAACCTTCCCCCAATGTTGTGCTGGAAGCCAAACAGGCCGCCAAACCTTCGGTGGTTTTTCCCATGGGCGGCATGCCGGAGCTGATCCAACACCAGGTGGACGGCTATATTTGTCGGGATTGTTCCGCGGCGGCGCTGATTGAAGGGATCAACTATTACCTCGACCGGCCAGAAGAACGAAGTCGTGCTGGAACAGCCGCGAGGCAAAGTGTGGAAGAAAAATACGGGCTGGAGCGGTTCCGCAAACAATGGGCGGAGATTTTTTTACAAACGGTTAAGAAATGAATAATTCAGAAGCGAGCATTAGAAGGCAGTCCGGCCGGACAGGTTCAAAAACTGATCGGATGCGGCCCTCAGCTTTGCCAGCGAAAGCGCCGGTGCCTGATATGGTTTGGATGGGAACATTGGTGCTGGCGGTATGGGGCATGTTCACTGCCAATCCGGCCTTGACCTTGGGTAGTGTGTTATTGCTTCCGCTCCTTTTCAAATTGCTATGGCGTCAAGGCGAAGCGCCATTGCTGCTGTTTGGCTGTGTTTTCCAATGGCTGCAGGTGGTAATACCAGTGATTATCGCGAATTACTACAGCCAAACGCTGGAGGTCCATTTTGGCACACCACTTCGAACTGAGGCCACCTGGCTGGGGCTGGTAGGCTTGGCGGTTTTTGCCCTAGGCTTGAGGTTAGCCTTGCGTGGTTGCGCACGCTCCATCGGTCCGGCCGTGGAAAAAGAAGTGGCTGCTTTCAATATTAATCGCCTTTTTTTGGCGTGGTTTTTTTCACTGCTGCTTTCTATTCCAGTGGAAATTCTTTGCCGAATGTTCCCAGGAATAACACAAGTCGTTGGGCAAGTTTTGGGTGTTAAGGCTGGCCTTGTTTTTTTGCTGGGCTATGTCGTTGTCCGGCAGCAGCGCGGTTATGGGACGTTTGTTTTCGTGGTGGCGGCAGAATTCCTCATGGGCACGATGGGGTATTTCAGCGGGTTCAAGATCGTTTTGAATGTGTTATTGCTCATTCTGCTGACGGTAGCTCGCCTGGGGAATCTGAGGACTTGGATGTTCTATCTGGTATTGGCAGCCACCATGATCGTTTGCGGGTCGGTTTGGACTGCCGTCAAGCCCGAATACCGCAACTTTTTAAATCAAGGGTCCGGACAACAGGTAGTGACCGTTCCCGTGGCCCAGCGCATGGACTATCTTTGCACACACCTCAAATCCATTGATAAAGCCATGTTTTCTGAAGGGTTCGAAACGCTGCTGACCCGAATTGGCTACACCGAGTTTTTTGCACAAACTTTGAACCATGTCCCCAAGGCGGAGCCTTATGGATATGGCCGTTTGTGGCTGGAAGCGGTGACGCGCGTTTTGACGCCGCGCATTTTTTTTCCAGCAAAGGAGATGGTTGATGATTCCAAGCGAACCAGAAAGTATGCCGGGGTGGATGTGGCAGGAGCGGATGAAGGGGCTTCAATCGGGTTGGGTTACATGGCGGAAAGTTATGTGGATTTTGGCGCATACTTCATGTTTCTGCCCATCTTCCTGATGGCGCTGCTGTTGGGGCTGGTTTATCGCTATTTTGTGCTGCGGCCTCGTATGGGGGCCTGGGGTTATGTTATTGCAATCGCCATGCCATATAGCATGCCCCACATGTTCGAGACTTCGAATATTAAGCTGGTGGGGCAGTTGATTTCTTGTGTCATCCTCTTCGTCCCGCTAAACCATTATTATGGCCAATCAATCAAAGCATGGCTACGGGGTGGAGATGGAACGGTTCAATTTTCAAAACCGAGCCATCGTGGCCGGTAAGCAAATTGATGGAAGAATAGAAGTGAAGGTTGAAGAATCAGCATTTTAAGCTGGGTGGCTTGAGCTTCGATAGATTTGTAGTAGAATATAATTCACTTTTCAACTTTGAAAATTATTTACTCCCTTGCCGATCTACAGCCGGAAAGTGGCGGACCATCACGCAGCGTTTCCGCGTTGGCCGCAGGTGTGGCTGCGCTGGAGTGCGATGTGGAGGTGCTGGCGTTGAAATATGGCGGCAGTAGCGCTGCGCCTATACTTCCTAATGGGCCGGTGCATACGACGCTGGTGACGTGCCGGGGAAGGCAGAAAATTGGATGTCCGCCTGGGTTTGAAGCTGCTTTACGCAATGGCTGCGGTCACAATGGAGATGTGCTGATCCACGACAACGGACTTTGGCTGCCCACGAACCACGCGGCCGCGCGGGTGGCGCGTGCATTGCAAATCCCTTTCATCATTAGTCCGCGCGGCATGTTGACTCCCTGGGCAATGCAATTTCATGGCTTCAAAAAGCGCCTCGCCTGGCTGCTTTACCAGCGCCGCGACTTGAGAGCGGCGCAGGTGCTTCATGCCACCTCATACCAGGAGGCCAAAGAGTTTCGCGCACTTGGTTTGACGCAGCCCATCGCCGTGATTCCAAATGGAGTTTCTTTGCCGGAACAAAGACGGAAAGTGGAAACCCGCACCCTCTTGTTTCTCAGCCGCCTTCATCCCAAAAAGGGATTGCTGGATTTGGTTGCGGCGTGGGCGGCTGTAAGTCAGCAATCTGCTGGCTGGCAGGTCGTAATTGCCGGCGGAGACGAAAACGGGCATCTGGCGGTGGTAAAGGCGGAAATTAAAAAACATAAATTAGAAACTTGTTTTAAGTTTATTGGCGAGGTGGCGGATGAAAAAAAGTGGGATGTTTACCGGAGAGCGGATTTGTTTGTGCTGCCGACCAAGTCTGAGAACTTTGGAATTGTGATTGCCGAAGCTCTGGCGTGCGGGGTGCCGGTGATTACGACCAAGGGCACGCCGTGGGAGGAGCTAAATGCTCACCAGTGCGGATGGTGGGTGGAGATTGGAGCCAGGCCGCTGCAAGTTGCGTTAAGCGAGGCGCTGTGTTTGTCGGCTGAAGAGCGGCACCAAATGGGTTTACGCGGTCGTAAACTGGTGGAGGAAAGCTACGCTTGGCCGGCCGCTGCAAAAAAAATGACGGGGGTTTACCAATGGATGTTGGGTGGTCTAAAACCGGATTGTGTTGATTGTGTCTAAAGCCAGCGCCCGCCTGCTGAAGCCCAAAGGATTTGGCCTTGGCATGCCTCTAAACAACGGTATGCAGCTCGCTTTTAGCGCGATTCCGGCATTTTTTCTGGCGTATCTGGTTGAAGTTCCGTTGCCGCGCGCGCAGTGAGCCGATTTTTAAGATGACGAGATTATCATTTGTTCATGACTAACCACAAACCACAGCTGATTAGCTCCGCGCCAATCCAGCGCGACACGATTATTCTCCAGTGTCTAGCCGCATTACTCATCGCCAATTCGCACCTGGAAGGACTTTACCCGCATTCTTGGATGGCGGCAGACGGGTTGATAGGGAACTCGCTGTTCTTTTTTCTGTCGGGGTATGGGTTAGTCAGAAGCGAACAGAAAAACCATCGCCCGTTCATAAATTATTATCAGCGACGTATATTGCGTATTTATCCTTCCCTCTGGTTGGTTATAATTCTGTTTCAATTGGGGTTGGGCGAAACTTGGAGGTCGTGGACAACGGAAAATTATGTGAAACACTTTATTTACCCCACGGAATATGGCTACATCCGGCAGATCATGTTTTTTTATATTCCATTCTTTTTTCTGGCGCGCTGGCAACGCCCAAGATTGCTGATGGGTTTGTGTCTTGGACTAATGGTTCCTTATCTGGTCCGGTATGTGATGGTGCTTCCGCCTGGCGGGATCATCCATTTAAAATTGGGACTCACGGATAGCTGGTTGTGGGACATCTTTTATTTTCAGTTGTTGCTGGTGGGTGGTTTTTGTGGCTTTCATCCGGGCTGGCGTCTCATAAATAGGGACATTGCAGCAGTATGGCTGCTCGCGGTGGCATTGGTCACCTATGTGGGTTTTAAGTTTGCCATGGTGGTAAACGGAGCGTTTATTCCCGGAACCTCGCTGCCTTTGGGTGATTTTTTTATCGTCCTAAATATGCTTACGATACTGATTGTGCTGCTGATGTTTCAGGTAACCACTTCCAGCCTAGTCGCGTCGTGGGTGGGGTCCATTGCTCCGCTGAAATGGTTTGTGATCCTTGCCGGGGGGGTAACCTTGGAAATTTATCTTTGCCATGAGTTCATTGCCTACAACGCAGTGATGAATAAAATACCTTTCCCCGCTAATATCGTCATCTGGCTGGCGGTTACCTTGGTAGTAAGTTGGGTGATTGGTAAATTGGCCCGGCATTTTCAGCGGCTGTTTGCAAAGCCTTGAAATAAATATTGGCTTTAGAAACATAGAGTAACTTATCATTTTGCTATGCCACTCGACATCCAATCCAACCGTGCTGCAACCAAGTATACACGATGGGATATGTTCCGGCGGATTATGTGGGCGTTTGGCTGTTTTCTTTTCCGGTTCAGTCCGCGACCATTGTTTGGCTGGCGCCGGTTTGTGTTGCGCAGCTTCGGTGCCAGCATCGGTGCGCACGTGAATACTTATCCGAGCACCCGGATATATTTCCCCTGGAACCTGACCGTGGGGGACTGGAGCGCCATCGGCGAAGATGTTTTGATTTATAATCTCGGCCCGGTGACGCTGGGCGAGAAAGTGACCATTTCGCACCGCGCCCATTTGTGCGCCGGCACTCATGACTATGCGCAACCGGACCTGCCTCTGCTCAAACCGCCGATTGAAATCAAAGAACAGGCCTGGATTTGCGCGGATGCGTTTGTCGGGCCCGGCGTGACGGTGGGCGATGGTGCCGTGGTTGGCGCGAGGGCGGTAGTTGTGAAAGATGTCGAGCCTTGGACCATTGTAGTCGGCAACCCGTCACGGGTTGTGAAAAAACGCGAATTGAAATCCGTATCCTCCCAGTAAATCTGCTTTTCTAATCTTCTAATCCCTGTTTTTTATTTTTATGCTTTCTGTTCTTATTCCGGTTCGTAATGAGGCTGCCAACATCGTTGCCTGTCTCGATTCCGTCCGCTGGGCAAGCGAAGTGGTCGTGGTGGACTCCGGCTCATCTGACGGCACGGTTGAACTGGCGAAAAAACACGGTGCGACGGTGGTCGATTTCCGGTGGAACGGTAAATTCCCGAAAAAGAAAAACTGGGCGCTCGAAAACATCCAGTGGAAAAATGAATGGATCTTGATATTGGATGCTGACGAGCGCATCACGCCGGAACTGGCGGCGGAAATTCAAAATGAATTGAAACAGTCACGCGCGGACGGCTATTTCATCAACCGCCGATTTATTTTTCTTGGCCGGTGGATTCGGCATTGCGGCTATTATCCAAGCTGGAATCTGCGTTTGTTCCGGCACGGCAAAGGCCGTTATGAGCAAATGCACAGCGGTGACACCGGCTCCGGCGACAACGAAGTCCACGAGCATATAGTTATGGATGGAGCATCGGATCGCCTTAAACATGATATGCTCCATTTCGCCTACCCGGACATTTACACTTGGATGGAAAAACACAATCGCTACTCCAACTGGGAAGCCCAGGTGGAAGTTCTGGGGCAAAATGCCGGTGGCGCAGATGTGGCCATCGGAAAAGATTTGCGGGGGAAGCGCGCTCTGCGCGAGTGGTCGCGACGGTTACCATTCCGCCCAACGCTGCGTTTTCTATACAGCTACGTTTTCAAGCGCGGCTTTCTTGATGGCGCAGAGGGATACATGTTTTGCCGAATGCTGGCCACTTATGAAATGCTCAATGTGTTCAAGGTCCGCGAACTGCGGCGACGCAAGAGCGGACTGACTTTGTGACCAGTATTCTTCCAACTTCCAACCCGAATCAACGCCAGATGCTGATCTGGGTGATTACGGCACTCGGCATTTTTTGGTTGGCGCTAATCCGTCAACTAGGCGCGCAATGGACGATTTACGAGGAGTATAATTATGGCTGGGCGGTGCCGTTCCTGTGTCTCTATCTGGCGTGGCAACACGTTCACGTGTCCGATGGCAGAAGCCGGACAAAGGAGTTTAGTCCCCCATCATGCGCGCTCTATGTTGTTTTAACATTCTGCGCCCTGCTTTACGTTCCCACACGGTTTTTCCACGAAGCAAATCCCATCTGGCGGCTCACCAGCCTGCTCTGGGCGCTGGAAGTCGTGGGCATGACCTTGATTTTCCTTCACCTGATACCCGGGACTTCGCGAGTTAAGTCTTCAACCTTCAAAATTCAGTATTCGCCCTTGATTTTTCCTATCGGATTTTTCCTCGTGTCCGTGCCGTGGCCTTCCGGTTTGGAGACCTTCCTAGTGCAGAAACTCACGGGGCTGGATATTTTCGCCACGGTCGGACTATTGTCAATGATTGGCGTGCCGGCGTTGCAGCATGGCAATGTCATTGAAGTGGCCACGGGCATGGTGGGCATTGATGAGGCTTGTAGCGGTATCCGTTCATTTCAGGCCACCATGATGATGGGGTTGTTCTTCGGCGATCTTTACCGTTTGCAGGCCATGTATCGGGTGGCCACCGTCGTGATTGGCTTCGGGTTGGCATTCACTTTTAATCTGATGCGGACGACCCTCTTGACCTGGGTGGCCGCCAAGCAGAGCCCGACGGCCGTTGCCAGTTGGCACGATCCTGCCGGGGTGACAATTCTATTGGCTTGTTTTGTGTCGCTATGGCTGGTGTGCCTGTGGCTTGGAAAGAAGCGGGGATACCGAAGTCAGGAATATGCAAGGCAGCCAGTTTCCGCGATTGGGGACAAAAATCTAGAAGCCCGCCCGCCCGCCGTTGTTTTCTTACGCATTCAAGCTCAATTCATAACCGTTCGCAGATGGGCCATTGTGCTGCTGGCTTGGTTCATATTAGTAGAGTTAGGAATGGAGCTATGGTTTAGACTGCATGAGAATTCTATGCTGTCCCAGCCATGGTCGGTGAATCTCGTAGCGGCGGGTTCAGGTTTGACGAAGGGGGAAGTTCCCGCCGAAATCTCCGCTCAATTTAGATATGATGAAGGTTTTCAGGCTGCGGGGAATGATGCGTCCGGGAATTTCTGGCAGGCCTATTATTTCCGGTGGCTTCCCAGTCGTTCGCTTAAAAGTCGTGTGGCCAGCCAGTTGGCAAAAACTCATGGCCCTGAAAAGTGCCTGCCTCGTATCGGTATGCCTATGAAATCAGATTTGGGTGTCATCACCGTGTCCGTTGGCAAACGCCAGTTTGCCCTGCGGCAATATGTTTTCCAGGCCGGTGACCGTGACCTGTATGTTTTTTATGGCCTCTACGAAGACCCTACGGGCAGCTCCGTGCTGGCCAACCGCCGCCAGCGCACCACCGGTCGGTTGGCGGCAGCGTTGGCGGGCAGCCGCAACATCGGCCAGCGTTTCTTGGAAATGGCGGTGGTCGGCCCGGAAACTTCTGAAGCCGCCCAGATCGCCTTACGGGAAGAGTTTAAAAAACTACTCGTCTCCCCATGAGGGATTTTTAATTTTCGTTATAAGGTCGATCTTTTGAAGATTCTTCTGCTCAATCAGGTTTTTTATCCGGACATCATGGCCACGGCACAGCACTTGTCTGATTTGGCCGTGGCGCTGGCGGAAAAAGGTCATGAGGTGACCGTTATCAGCAGTCGCCGGGGTTACGAACATCCGGAAATACTTTTTCCCGCCAACGAAAACTGGCGCGGCGTGAAGATTATCCGCATCCCTTCCACCCGCTTCGGCAAGGGGGCCAAATGGCGGCGCGCGGCGGATTTTGCCAGCTTCTTGTTTTTCTGCTGCGCTCGGTTGTTGTTCTTGCCGCGACAGGATGCAGTGGTGGCGCTGACCACGCCGCCACTGATTTCCTTCATCGGCGCCTGGCGGGCGAAATTGTGGCGGGCAAAATTTTATTATTGGGTGATGGATTTCAATCCGGACGAGGCCATTGCCGCCGGCTGGCTGCGGAAAGAATCATTCGCGGCAAAATTTCTGGAACGGCTATCACGGTTCAGCCTTCGCCGGGCAGACCACATTATCGCGCTGGATCGATTCATGCGCGAGCGCATCGTGGCCAAAGGCATAGCACCAGAGAAAATCACCATCATTCCTCCCTGGTCGCAGGATGATCAGGTGAGTTTTGTCCGAGCGGGACGGGAGGCCTTTCGCGCTACCCATGGGGTAGACGAAAAATTCATCGTCATGTATGCCGGTAACCACACCCCGGTTCATCCTTTGGACACCCTGATGCAGGCAGCGGAACGGGTGCGGGGGGAGACAGACATCGTATTCGTTTTCATGGGCGGCGGCAGCGAATTTCAGCGGATCAAAAAGTGGGCAGCGGAAACCGCCAATCCGCAGGTGCTCTGTTTGCCGTATCAGCCGTTGGATAAACTTTCCGCCTCACTTTCGGCTGCTGATGCCCACGTTGTTGCCACTGGGGATGCCATGTTGGGGTTGGTCCATCCTTGCAAGATATATAACGTCCTGGCGGTGGATGCCCCGGTGATTTACATCGGGCCGGAGCCGAGTCACGTCACGGAAATTATGGCCGGTTTGCCGGGTCATCCGTGGATCAGGGTGTCACACGGGGCGGCGGAAGAACTGGCCCGCCAGATTCAACAGTTGCGCTCAGCAACAATTGGACGGGCGCGGCGAACGATGGCGGAAGTGACCACACGTTACTCGCAGGCGACGCTGTTGCCGCAGTTGGTGGCCGTGCTGGAAAACAATCCTGCAACCGTGACGAACTGACTCTTTTCAACTCAACCGCTCTTATCACAATATCCCCTCCGGCTGTGGCTGGTGGGGATATTTGCTTTTATGATTTGTCCAGTCTTTGAATCGTTCACTGATGAATTTGCGACGCTGGCTGAAATGGAAAAAATAATTCTGATGAGGTGGCCTCGTTTTTTTTGTCAGCTGATCTGTTTGGTTTCATTAACCGCGCGCACTGTAGAACCAGCTGCGGGGCACGCCGAGGGTGTGGCAAGTCAGGGCAATCGAAGCGTTGAGTTGTTGGGCCAGACATATCACATCCCTTCGGGCAACCGGAGGTCTTTGAGCTCGCAAAACTTTTTTAAAATGTCGACCTCCAGCGCCTTGCCTCCCAAGGCGCGTTCCAGTTCGTCGATCTTGCGTTGGAGAGGCAGCAGACGGCTTTTAGGGATGCGTTCACCATGGTCACGCAAACCGTGATCGAGCTGCTGCTTCCAGCGATAGATGGCACCCGCCTTGAGACTATGCAGGCGGCAGAGCTCGTGGCCCGGCGTGCCAGCTTGCCATTGCTGAAATATCGCGAAGTCTATGACCCGAAAGCTTGGCTGGCAGCGGAAGAAAAAATGCGCGCCAAGAAATTGAAACGACTCCACCAAAACGCCACCGCCCTCGGTTACAAACTAATCACAGCCTCATGAACTTATACGCCTGTTTCTTAGGAGACTCTGGATGGGTTTTAGTCAAACCATCGTTTTTCCTTTGAATAATGGTGGAGCCAAGGAGGCTCGAACTCCTGACCTTCTGAATGCCATTCAGACGCTCTACCAACTGAGCTATGACCCCATCCACGAAACGAAGCGACAATCTAAATTTTTCCCGCCACAAGTCAAAGCTTTTTCACCGGCTTTTCCCGGCGCGGCTGGTCCCCGGGATTTTGCACTTTGAACTCGCGCCGCCGCTCTTTACTGTTTTGGCCGTGAGCCAGCCGCCCATCATCTCGGTCATCATCGCCGCGCCGCCCGCCATGCCGGAAGTGCAGGCCGTTGCCGCCGCCCGCGCGCTGGATTATCCGGCGGACCGGCTGGAAATCATTGTGGCGCGCGGCCGCCAGCCGTCGGTGCAGCGCAACATGGCGTTGCGCGCGGCGCGCGGCGAATGGGTTTATTTTCTCGACGACGACGCGCTGCCGCCGTCTGACAACCTGCGCCGCGCGGAAAAATTATTGTCGGAGCCGGCGGTGGCCATGATCGGCGGGCCGAACCTGTGCCCGCCGGTCGCGCCGTTTTTGGAGCAGGTCTTCGCCGTCGCGCTGGCGAGCTGGCTGGCGTTCGGGCCCAGCCGCGCGCGCTACACGCCGGTCGGCAAAATCCGCGACACCGGCGAAAAGGAACTCATCCTCTGCAACACGCTGGCGCGCCGCGCCGCGCTGCTGGAACTCGGCGGCTTCAACGAGGCGCTGTATCCCAACGAGGAAAATGCGCTGATGGATGAATTGCAGGAGCGCGGCCGGCGGCTGGTCTATGATCCGGAGTTTTTTGTCCACCGCCGCCCGCGCCGGACGTTGCGGTCGTTCCTGAAAATGCTGCGGACCTACGGCCGGGGCCGGGCGGAGCAGTTCCGGCTGCATCCCACGCCCGGCTCGGCGCTGAATTTTGTGCCGCCGCTGTTTTGCCTGTATCTCGTGCTGCTGGCCGCGCTGGAAATTTTCGGTGGCGGCAAAATTTCGCCGTTGCTGAAATTCATGGTGGCGGCGCCGCTGGGATTTTATCTGCTGGCGGTCGTCGGGCAGACGGCGGCTTCCGCTTTCTCCGCCGGCTTCATCCGTGCGGTGGCGGCAATGCCGCTGCTGGTGGCCAGCCATGTTTATTACGGCCTCGGCTTCTGGCGCGGGCTGTTCACAAAATTGAACACCGGGACCGGGCAGCCGCGCCCGGAAGTCGTGCTGGAGACCGTGAAGCTCTAATTTTTTCCGCGCTGCCGGTTCGCCTCGTAGAGAAACACCGCCGCCGCCATGCTGACGTTGAGCGAATCCACCTCGTTCGCCATTGGGATCGCCACCGCCTCGTCGCAGGCGGCCAAAACTTCCCTGGACAGGCCGTGGCCTTCGCTGCCGAAGACGACGCAGCAGTCGCCGGTGAAATCCGCCCGCGACAAAACTTTCTTGTCCGTGTGCGGATGCGCCGCGACGCAGCGGACGCCGTGCGCGCGCAGCTCGCGCAGCGTCTGTGCGAGGTTCGCTGATTCCAGCACCGGCAGCTTGAACAGCGCGCCCATCGAGTTGCGCACAGTGCGGCGCAGGAACGGGCTGCAGCACGTCTCGCCGGCAATCAGCGCCGAGACGCCGAACGCCACGCAGTTGCGCATGAGCGTGCCCACGTTTTCCGCGTTGGACAGGCCGTCCATCGCCACGAGCAGGCGCGGGCGCGGGCCGGCGGCGAGGATTTTTTCCAGCGCCGGCGGCGGCGGCGTTTTGGCGATGCCCAGCACGCCCTGGTAGATTTCAAACCCGGCGAGCTCCGCCAGCACCGGCTTGGAGCAGACGAACACGGCAAGGTCCTTTTCCGGCCGCGCGCGCAGGCGCGGCTCGTATTCGGCCAGGCGTTCTTCAATGACCAGCACGGAGACGACGGTGAAATCGCTTTCCAGCAGGCGGTCCAGCACCTTGTCGCCCTCCACCACAAAAATGCCGAGCCGGGCGTGCGCGGCGGAACGCTTGAGCGTGCGATACGGCGCCAGCTCCGGCAAATCAAGCGAGGAGATTTTTTGGACGCGAAGCATTTCAAATTTCCAGCGTCGCGCACGGCGTGTCCTGCGCGGCGATTTGCAGTCGGACGTGCTTGGCGCCGATGTGGTGGAGCTGCTCGGCCATGACGTGCTCGGCGAGCGCGGGCGTATTGCATTCGCGGCTCAGGTGCGCGAGATAAAGTTGCTTCAAGCCGGCGGACATGATTTGCGCGACGGTCTCGGCGGCGGTGACGTTGGAGATGTGGCCGTGCCGGCCGAGGATGCGCTGCTTGAGCGCCCACGAGCGGCGCGGGCAGTCCTGCAACATCTTCACGTCGTGGTTGGATTCGAGGACGAGGACGTTTGCGGCGCGGATGCGGTCGAGCACGAGCTTGGTGACATGGCCGAGGTCGGTGGCAAAACCGATCGTCCCGGCGGCGGTGCGTAAAATGAATCCCACCGGCTCCTGCGCGTCGTGCGGGATGGAGAACGTCTCGACGCCCACGTCGCCGATTTCAAAGCTCGCGCCGGTCTCGAACAGCCGCCAGTCAATCTTCGCCTTCAGCTGCGCCGTGCCGTCGGTGCCGGCGAACGCCGGTTTTTTCTTCGAGTCCCATTTGGTTTTCAGCGCCCAGATGGTGCCGTCCTGCGTGCCGCGGTTGCAAAAGACCGGGACGTGAAACTTGTCCGCAAGGCCGAGGATGCCGGCGATGTGGTCGGAATGTTCGTGCGTGATCAAAATCGCCGAGAGATTTTCCGGCGTCTTGCCGAGGGTGGCGAGGCGCTTGCGGATTTGCAGCGGCGAAAATCCCGCGTCCACGAGGATGCGGGTTTCGCCGGTCTCGACGTAGGCGCAGTTGCCGGCCGAGCCGCTGCCGAGGATGGTGAACTTGACGGACATGAAGGCATTTTACCGTGTCGGCGCCGCGCGGTAAATGGATTTACGGATTGAAGTCATTCCGTCTCGGATTGAAGTCATTCCGTCTCGGATTGAAGTCATTCCGTCTTGGATTGAAGTCATTCCGTCTCGGATTGAAGTCATTTACTGTATAAAAAAAGCCAAAGCCGGGGTCAAAAGTGTGAAAACCCCCCAAAAAAAGAAAAAATGCTGTTTTCTACCTTGTCGCCGTTGAAATTACCCATTGCCAGACCCACTCCCGCGAAACCGGATAGACCGCCGGATCCAGCCCAGATGGCGGATTGCTATGGTTTGTCATCTGCCAGATATCGGGCTTACGCAAATTGACTTCACATAGGATTGGCATAGATTTATACGCCACGCCGCCTGATTTTGGAATGCGACGTGCTTTATGTGGTTTAAACCCGTTGATTTTGAAGAATAATCAGCAACGAATGTTCAAAGTATTGAGTTCAGGTCTGACGCTGGCCGTGTTGGCGGTATTTTTGTTTTTAGGGGTGTGTCCTGTTTTTGGCGCTGGGCTCAAGCAACTGCATGGTCACGTGCCGGCAGCCGCCCAAAAACTGACAGCCATCGGCCGCTTGCCGGCGACGAACGAACTGCATCTGGCCATCGGCGTGCCGCTGCGCGATCCGGCGGGGCTGGACAAATTTCTGGCGGACGTTTACGACCCGGCGAGTCCGAACTACCGGCATTTCCTGACGCCGGAAGAATTCACCGCGCGGTTCAGCGCCACGGCGGCGGATTATGCGGCGGTGAAAAACTTCGCGCTCACCAACGGCTTCAAAATTTCCGGCGAACACGGCAACCGGCTGTTGCTCGACGTGACAGCCAAGGCGGCGGATGTGGAAAGCGCCTTTCATTTCAAGCTGAACCGGTTCAAGCACCCGACCGAGAACCGAAATTTTTTCGCGCCGGACGCCGAGCCAACGGTGGACACGGCGCTGCCGGTGGTGGACATCCAGGGCTTGAGTGATTATTCGCGTCCGCATCCAAAGCTGCACAAACGGGATTTCAAATCCATTGCTCCGAAGAACGGCTCCGCGCCGGACGGCTATTCGTATTTTGGCGATGATTTTCGAAATGCCTACGCGCCGGGCACGACGCTGACGGGTGCGGGGCAGCAGGTCGGGCTGTTGCAGTTTGACGGCTATTACGCCTCGGACATCGCGGCATACGCAGCGGCGGCGGGCGGCGGGCGAACCAACATTGTCATCCAGAGGGTGGCGACGGACAGCTATGACGGAACACCGACTTCCAACGGCAATGGCGAAGTATCGTTGGACATCGAGATGGCGATGGCGATGGCTCCAGGGCTTGCCAAAATCGTCGTGTTTGAAGCGGACCCAAGCACCGGCAATGCCAATACCATTCTGGCCGCGATGGTAAACAGCACCAACTTGGCGATCAAACAGTTCAGTTCCTCGTGGGGGTGGAGTGGCGGGCCGAACACGACCACGGAAAATTACTTCAAGCAGATGGCCACCCAGGGCCAGTCGTATTTCAACGCCTCCGGCGATGGCGATGCGTTTGTGAACGGCTCCAACAACGATGTCAACAATTCCTCCCAAACCACCTATCCGTCTGGCAGCCCGAACATCACCCAGGTGGGCGGCACAGAATTGACGATGAATGGCAACGGCGTGTCTTATGCCTCCGAGACGGTTTGGAACGACCGGACGGTGAATCCCAATGGCGGCAATTGGGGCAGCAGCGGCGGCATCAGCACCAATGCCATGCCGGTCTGGCAGCAGGGCATCAGCATGGCGGCCAACGGCGGTTCCGGTTCATCAAGAAATGTTCCCGACGTGGCGCTGACGGCCGATTACTGTTACGTGGACGAAGGCAATGGTTCGAGCGCTTCTTATGGCGGCACCAGTTGCGCGGCACCGTTGTGGGCGGGCTTCATGGCCTTGGTCAATCAGCAGGCAACTTTAAGTGGCCAATCTTCCATTGGTTTCATCAATCCGGCGGTTTATGAGATCGCGCGTGAATCCACTTATAATCTCGCGTTTCATGATACGACCGCCGGCGACAACACCTGGTCTTCGAGTCCTAACCTGTTTTATGCCGTGCCCGGCTATGATTTGTGCACCGGCTTGGGCACGCCGGCCGGGACGAATTTGATCAATGCGCTCGTCAATCCCGATCCGCTGGTCATCAGCTCCAACGCCGGCTTCGCTGCCGTCGGTATTGCCGGCGGGCCGTTTTCACCCTCGTCGCAAAATTTCATCCTGACAAATTCCGGCGCGTCGTCACTGGACTGGTCAATCGTCAACACGTCGGCCTGGCTCTCGGCTTCTTCCAGCAGTGGAACTTTGGCGGCCGGGGCCGCCACCACGGTGACGGTGAGCCTTGCTGCCGCCGCCACCAACCAGCCGGTTGGTCTCAATGCCACGAGCCTGTGGTTCAGCAATGCCACCACGCAGGTGACCCACTTCCGGCTTTTCACCCTGCAAGTCATTGACGCACTGGCGCTGTTGACGACCAATGGCTTCACCGTCTATGGGGCGGCGGGCGGGCCGTTTAGTCCCGGCTCGCAGGCGGTCGTGTTCACCAATATTGCCGCGGCTTCGCTGAACTGGTCCATCATCAACACTTCATCCTGGCTGTCAGTTTCCTCCACCTCCGGTTCCATTTCCAGCCACGGCTCGGTTTCCGTGACCGTTGCCACCAATGCCGCCACGGCCAGTCTGGCGGCTGGGGTTTATAGCACCACACTTCTGCTTTCCAACCAGTCTAGCCACCTGACGCAAAACATTCCGTGCTCCGCGTTTATTGGCACAAACATCGTTCAAAACGGCGGGTTTGAAACTGCAGGCTTTTCACCGTGGACGGTAACTGATTCCACTGGGAGCACTACAGTATCGAGCAGCGCCGCCCATTCAGGCACTTATGGAGTTTTGTCGGGCGCGTTAAGAACAACGGCTACGGTTTCACAAAGCCTGCCAACTTATCCAGGGCAGAGTTATCTATTGTCATTCTGGTTTTCCAATCCCAACAGCGGCAGCTACGGTCCAAATAATCAAACATTTCAAGCCAGTTGGAACGGCAGCACTATTTTCAACACCAATAGCACCAGCAGCTCATTTATCATTCCTTGGACCAATGTGAAACTCATCGTTACCGCCACCAGCACCACCACCACGCTTAAGTTTTCCATGCGTAACGACCCGGATTATTTTTACCTTGATGACATAGGCGTTACGCCGATCAATCCGCCTGCCATCACGCAGCAGCCGGCCAGCCAGACCAACCTCGTCGGCAGCAATGTGGTTTTCACCGCCGTTGCCACCGGCACCGCGCCGTTGAGTTATCAATGGCGCACCAATGGCGTCAATCTTGCCAACAGCGCCGTGGTTTCCGGCGCCACCACCAATGTTTTGACGCTCACCGGCATCAGCGCCACCAACGCCGGCAATTACACGCTCGTGGTCACCAACGCCTATGGTTCCGTCACCAGCAGCGTCGCCACGCTCACCGTCCTGCTGCCGGCGGGCATCACGGCTTCCACGGTCACCAACCGCACCATCGAGTGCGGCGCCAACACCAATCTGTTTTCCATCACCGCCGCCGGCACCGCGCCGCTGGGCATCCAATGGAAGCTGGACGGTTCGCCCGTGACCGGCGCGACCAACGCCAGCTATGCCCTTACGAACCTGCTTTCGCCCAATCATACCGTCGCCGTCATCGTCACCAATCTTTACGGCAGCGCCACCAATTCCGCCGCGCTTACGGTCGTGGACACGCGCCCGCCGGTCATCACGCTGACGGGCGCGAACCCGTTCTACGTCGAGCTGGGCAACACTTACGTCGAACCCGGGGCCACGGCCAGCGACACCTGCGCCGGCACGCTCGCCGTCAACCGGACCGGCACGGTCAACACCAATGCCGTCAGCACCAACACGCTTTTCTACACCGCCACCGACGGCAGCAACAGCGCCACGAACACGCGCACCGTCATCGTGCGCGACACCACGCCGCCGGTGATTTTGTGGAGCTTCACCAATCTCGTTCTCGCCGCTGGCACCAACGCCACGGTGCCGATGCCGGACGTCACCGGCACCAATTATATTCTGGCCACGGATGTTTCCGGCGCGCCGGTCATTACGCAAAACCCGGTGTTTAAATTCGCGCTGCCGCTCGGCACGAACGCCGTTTTGCTGACCGTCGCCGACGCGTCCGGCAACACCGCGTATGCCACCAACCGGATCATTGTCGCCGCCAGCACCAATGCCGCGCCGAAAATCGCCGGCCCGGTGGTTCAAACCGGTGGCGTCACCATAAATCTGGCCGGCGGCTACGGCTCAACTTATGTTTTGGAAAGCCGGACCAATTTCCTCGCCGGCGCGTGGTTGCCCATCGCCACGAACACCATTGGCATCAGCGGCACTTGGCAATTTACCGACACCGGGGCCACCAACACTTTCGCCCGCTTCTACCGGCTGCGGCTGGTGCAGTAGCTTCTGCGAGGCGATCACATCCCCGCGCGCCGCTTGCCCGTGGCGCGAAAAACCGCAACAATGGCCGCGTGAGCGAATTTCTCCAGCGCGTGCAAAACACCGTCAAGGAACGGCGGCTGTTTGCGCGCGGCCAGAAAATCCTTGTCGCCGTTTCCGGCGGCGCGGATTCCATGGGGCTGCTCTACGCGCTTCACGCGCTGGCCGGACAGAACCGCTGGAAAATCTCCGTCGCGCATTTCAACCACCGGCTGCGCGGATGCGCCAGCGACGCCGATGAAAAACTGGTCCGGCAGACGGCGAAGGCATTGCGGCTGAAATTTTTCGGCGGCGGTGCGGACGTGAAATCATTT
>Ga0364914_10227_pt1 | contig 23561 bp, 15 predicted proteins | sample ExccelJu500001D3_3_FD_206954 | JGI IMG/M metagenome (GOLD analysis project Ga0364914, IMG submission 206954) | Enriched cells from Trout Bog Lake Hypolimnion, Wisconsin, USA - BchlTB.June25.5000.01.D3 | ecosystem: Environmental > Aquatic > Freshwater > Lake > Hypolimnion/Profundal zone | place... | reverse complement strand
AATCCCTGTAACCGGGATTCTAGTTTGTTCTTTTCCTGATCGAGTTGGACAATTTGTGAATCCAATTGTCCAATTTCAGAACTTATATTTTTAATTAATACTTTCCTCTCAGTGATGTTCTTTTTGATAATCGTCAGTTTATTCAACGAACTACGCTTAGAATTCTTGGTTTCATTCAGCATCTTGTTTGTTGTTTCGAGCTTTTGCAACGTTTGCTTACGAAGAGCCTCTAACTCTTTAACATTTTGGGCCTTAATAGATGGGATGACTGCCATTAGCGACATGGCAATAACTAATATTCTAAAATGGTTTTGGAAGCGCATCAATATAGTTTTTAAAGAAGATTATTTTTTAAGTAATTGATCAATATCTCCTCGTGAATATCGATCCGGATTTGTCGGCGTAAGTTTTATATCGGTATTGAATTCAACTCTTAAAATAGAAAAATCACAAGTTGCCTTTGTTTTTTGATTTGTTGCCTGCAAAGCAATTTTTTGTGGGAAATTCACTCCATTAACCACAGTATAATCCAGGTAATCAGTTTGTAATTGATAATCAGTGTTTTTAGCCTTCAAAACAACCTTCTGAATAAAATTAAGTGGAGAAACTTCTGTATGTTGAAGCATCTTTTCACTGCTAAATTCAATGTTTGTCGCACCTGAAGTCAATGTGTTCAACTTGCAACTATCGGGAATTGCTTCTTTTTTCCCAACACAAAAAAACTGTGCTGAAAGTAAAGCCTGAAGACTATAATAATCCACATCTACCCCAAAACGGTTATTGAAAAATCCATAATCAGTGACATAATACTTATGGTTCATTTTATCAAATACTTTTATGCTGTCGGGCATTAATTCGGCTTTGAATAATTCTATTCCCATAAACGGTTGTATGGATACAAAGATAGCAGTATCCTTTTTTATTTTACACACAGCCGATACATTAACTTCCCGTTCGTTTACATGAAATGCTAATGACATTTTACTGACATTTGCAGTTATAAACTGAGGTTGAACTTTTTTGACTTGTTCAATAACCTGTGATACCGCGGTGGTTTTTGAAACCGTTGGTTTTGATACTAACCGTGTCGTTTTGCATGATGATAATACCAGCAATACAAGTACAGAATATAATATTATTTTTTGTTTCATTTTTATTTCTATTACAAATTTCTACCTACTACCTACTACTTTCTATCTTATCTTTTCCATCCCTTATTCGTTATTTTTTGTTTCAGTTCTTCTGTTTTATTCCCTGAATTATATGATTTCTGCCATATTTCCAATGCTTTAACATCATCTTTACCGGTATCCTTGCTGTTCATCCATAAAATATCACCATAGTGCTCGAGAATTATTCCGGGGTCTTCAACTTTTGGCAAATTATCAATAGCACTTTCTATATAAAATTTAGCCAATGTGTAATTACCTTCCTGATACAATATCCAGGCATAGGTATCCAGGTATGTGCTATTCTTTGGCTCCAATTCAACCGTTTTTGAACTCATACGTTCCGCTTTCTTTAAATCAGTCTTATCCAATGAAAGATAGTAGGCATAATTATTCATGACCATTATATTTTTTGGATTCGCGGCCAATGAAGATTCATAGTTAACAAAAGCGGAATCTTTCTTCTCAAATTTAAAATATATATCAGCTATTTGGGCATAAAAATCACTTTTTAAATCTGCCTGGTCGTTAGTAATCAGAGGTAATCCCTTCTGATATGACTTCAATGAACCATGATAATCTTCAAGCTGAAATTGTGCTATTCCTTTGTAAAAATACCAGACAGGAAGTTTTGGTAAATTTTCAATTGCCCTGTCTGTAACGGTCAATATCTGTTTGTATTTTTTATCTCCAATATAAATTTGAATGATTCGAATCCATGTCTGATCATTTTTCGGATTTATGTTGATCATGGTTTCCAGTTCCGATAATGCTTCCGCATTTCTTTTCTGATATTGTAAAAAAACGGAATAATAACCATGTACCTGTTCTTCCATTGGATAACGGTCAACCAATAGCTTAAACAGACTTTCCGTTTCAACCAGCTTTGTTGAATCCTGTGCCAGTTTTTGAACATATTGTCCCAACACACTCACCTTGGTTTCAACGTCCAACTGATCACTCTTCAAGGCGCTGACAATTGATTCCATTGCTTTATCTGGTTGATTTGCCGATTTGTAATACTCAGAAAGCGATACATAAACATAAGGATTTTCAGGATCATCTTTCAACACTTTCTGATAAATCTCAAAGGCCTTATCAGCCATTTTTTGTTGCATAAAAATATCGCCGCGTAGCACTTTATAACGGGTTTCAGTAGGATGTTTGTTAATCAGTTTATCAATTTCAGCAACCCCTTTTTGTGGTTTATTCAACAGGATATATAACTGGAATTTTTCAAACGATGTTGATTCATCAATACCATTTATACTTTCCAGTTTATCGTAAGCCACGATTGCTTTATCATATTCTTTTGTCTCTTTGTAAAAAGTGGCAAGCATGGTGTAGACTTCTTCTTTATTCGGATAAAGTTTTTGAAGATTACCCGCAATTTCAATGGCTCTTTTCCAGTTTTTCAGATCGGAATACATGGATATAAGTTGTACATTATACCACCAGTTAGAAGGATCAATTTTAACCGCATTTTCTAAACATTGGATGGCATTGTTGTTGAAACCTATCAAAGCATATAACATCCCTGTTTCTGACTGCACTCCGGCATCCAATGAATCTATGGCAAGGCATAAGTGGAATGTTTCCAATGCCTGATCGTATTGTTGGTTATCTTTTTGATTTAATCCTTCATAGAAATAATAATCAAATTGACGTTTTATAGAATCGGATAATTGTTCTTTAACAGGAGTTTCAACAACTGTATTTTTAATTGTCGAGCATGATATAAAAGCGAAAACAAGCAGTAAACACAGATAGTATTTCTTAAACATATTCTATTTAATTCATAATTCATAATTCATAATTATCTTACTTCGATCATTAAAATCTTCTTATATGTAGAAGTTCAATGTTTACCCGTATGACCGAATCCTCCGGCACCACGTCCGGTTTCTCCCAATGCAGCAACTTCTATCCATTCTGCCTGGGCATGGGTTGCAATCACCATTTGACAGATACGCTCCCCATCATTGATGATAAAATCTTCAGTAGATAAATTCACCAGAATAATACATACTTCACCCCGGTAATCAGCATCAATGGTCCCGGGAGAATTAAGCACCGTTATTCCTTTTTTTATAGACAGTCCACTTCTGGGTCTGATTTGAGCTTCATAGCCCGCGGGAAGTTCAATAAATAATCCTGTTGGTATCAATTTTCGTTCCAAAGGTTTAAGTAGAATAGGCTCGTCAATATTTGCACGTAAATCCATCCCTGCCGATAATGGGGTTGCATATTCAGGTAAAGAGTGTTTTGAGTGATTTATAACGTTAATTTTCATACGTGAATGGTGGCTTTCAAAATGTTTAAATGACATTTTATCCAACTTAAACATTTCAAAAGGGACTTATAGTTATCACCGGTTGATTCTAAAATATTTAATTGCAGGACATGTTTAGCTACAAAAATACGACTTTTATCGATAACCCCGATTATGAATGATTGAAAAATATGTTTTTTTCAAAAATACGTCTGTTATTAAATACTATTTGATTGATAAATACTTGGATTAAATTACAAACGGCTTGTCTGCTTCGGTCAGGTTGGGGAATAAACTCCGGCTTTGAACCTTGTATTAACTGAAATTATACGGTTATTTTCATACTATGATCTCAAATTCCCGGCTAATGAAGAATTAAGTCACAATTAATGATTAATATGAAAGCTTTACTATAGCTGAAACATCTTTTTCATCCTCTCGTTTCGTTCTTGTTCCGTATCTGTACCGTACCTGCACCAGAGATATTCCATATATACTCCGGATATACGGATTATTTCTTATTATCTATGGAATGTCTGTTTTATAAATGTATTACTGGTACATTACTGATGCGGTACAGGTAAGGACATTATGCGGATAATCATAAAAATTATTTAACCCTGACTCAAGCAGACAAGCAGTTGTTAAATTCTGAAGGAATCCAAAGAAAAAATGTTCTTTTTATAGAAAAATATCCTTTACACTGATTGGATCCCTGTTTTTACTGAAATTGTTTTTTATGTGATTGATAGAAATCTATTTTTGTGTATCAATCATTTAAATCCATGTTCTGAATATCACTCAATCGTACTTTAATCAATATCCCGTTGAATTCTAAAAATAAAATACTTATAATTTAAAATGTATCATTATGAAAAAAACAATTTTCTTTGTAGCGACTTTTGCAGCTATTCTGACATCCTGCAGTAATAGTGAGTTAGCCGGAGTTGCATCAGTTTCAAAAGGAACAACAGCTTCCATTACAGCTTATGTGGCAAGCAACTATCCCGACACTAAAATTTACACCACATCTACAAGTGGAACATCGGTGATAGCAACCCTCAATACAGGGGAACAACTTACATTCAGTTCTGATGGCAAACTGATGTCGTATACCAACAATTTTAGTCTTGGATTAAAAGCCGATAGTTTAGCAATTGATCCGAACGATACAATTGATGGCCCCGGACATGGTGGCCCCGGACATGGTGGCCCCGGTCAACCTGGTGGTAATAAAGGTGGTGGTCCCGGTCATGGTGGCCCTAAAGGGAATGGCGGACCGAATGGTTTTGGGGGTGGTCCCGGTTGCGGTGGACCGAATGGCCCGGGATATGGTGGCCCGATCGATAGTACGCATGTAGACGGAAATCAAAAACCGGGACACAAGCGTCATTTCAATAATGAAATAGTTGTTGATTCATTGCCAACTGTTGTCAACGTGTATATCACTACGAACTATTTGGCATATACCGTCATTCATGCTGAAATTGATACAATCTGTTCGGGTGCTGTTACAGAAGTAATGGTATGCACGAAAGGTAATGAACCTGTTAAATTGGTGTTTGATGCTTCAGGTACTTATTTATTCAAGGGTGAAAGAATTAAATATGCCGATGTTCCGGTGGCTGTTTCAGCTGCTGTAACTGCTGATTATGCTACTTATACTGTTGCAGGTCGTGCTGAGAAATTCACGTTGGCTGATGGAAGTTTGCAATACAAAGTGCACCTTTTCCTTGGTAAGGTTCACAAAACGGTTACTTTGACTGCTGATGGAACAATTGTTTGTGAGAAATAGAGTCTATTGATTCGTTTATGCTTTGTTTTTGCCTCAATCAGGTTTATCTGATTGGGGCAATTTTTTTATTCAATTTCTAATTACATATAAATAAAAAACATTTTTCGGTTTACGTTGTTGCAATGATATAAAATCAATTAAATTTGTGTCAACAAATTAATTTAAATCCAATGGCTAAAATAAATGAACCGTTAACTATAAAAGGGGTTACTTTAAAAAATCGTATCGGAATGTCACCTATGTGTCAATATTCAGCGGTGAATGGATTTGTCAACGACTGGCATTTTGTTCATTATGGATCACGAGCTGTAGGTGGTACCGGATTAATTATGGTGGAAGCAACTTCAGTGGTTCCGGAGGGTCGGATCACGGCAAGTGATCTGGGATTGTGGAGTGATACTCAGATAGTAGGATTGCAGAAAATTACTAATTTTATTCACCAGCATGGAGCTGTTGCAGGCATTCAAATTGCCCATGCCGGTCGGAAAGCTTCTCATGATGTTCCTTCAAACGGAGGGAAACAACTTCCTGTCATCGATGGAGGTTGGCATACGGTTGCACCATCACCTGTACCTTTTGATTCAACAGAAATCATACCCGATGAACTGGATAAATCTGAAATCAGTACGATTATCGGACAATTTAAAGCAACCGCATTAAGGGCTAAACAGGCAGGCTTTAAAATTCTCGAAATACACGCCGCACATGGTTACCTGATTCACCAATTTTATTCTCCATTGAGCAATAAGCGAACAGATGAATATGGTGGCAGTTTTGAAAACAGAATCCGTTTACTCCTGGAAATAATTGATGCGGTTAAATCGGAGTGGCCGACCGACCTTCCTTTATTCGTAAGGCTATCCGCTTCCGATTGGACTAAAGGTGGATGGGATTTAAACGACACGGTTGAACTATGCCGGATATTGCATGAAAAAGGAGTAGATCTGGTGGATTGTTCCTCGGGTGGAAATATAATGAATGCCAAAATTCCTGTTGCACCGGGTTATCAAATTCATTTTTCGGAAGAAATCAGAAAAACAGGTATTCTTACATCTGCCGTTGGAATAATAACTACAGACGAACAAATAACTGATATTTTAGAAAATGAAAAAGCCGATTTGGTTTTTTTAGGAAGAGAGTTATTGCGTAATCCGTATTTTCCCTTGCTGACAGCATTGAAAACCGGCGATGATGTTTTATGGCCAAAACAGTATACACGTGCAAAATAAAGAACCTATGATTCTAATCAGAGTTTTTCAATACAATAAAGGGTGGAAAAAGAAATCCCCGGGGATCCCGGGGATTTCTTTTTATCATACAGTAATGTTTTTAAACGGATCGTTATTGAAGTATTCCGGAGCCTTTGAAAAGCTTTCACCCGGTCCTAAAGGCGGATTCGATTCCAACACCAGTGAGATGTCATTATCCAACTTGATTCGTTCAATCTGAGGCGCTATGTATGTCTTTTTTGCTATGGTTTCTATCTTTTTTTTCATGTGACTTTTTCTTTAAGGTTATTAATTGAAGTTCTTTCCTAAGTTAGTTAAGGATTACTTTCCTGGTGGTACTTTTTCCTCCATTAATTACTGTCACCACATAAACTCCTGATGCGAAAGTCCTGCTTATAAAGGTAGTAGCGGTTGTTAGCTGTTTAGACTCCAATTTTTGACCCAGGGCATTATATACGGAGATGAAAGCATTGTCACTGATAGAACCGCTGCAATTCACAGCAATCTGATTATTGGCATTCTTATAAATTAAGATAGATTGATCCCCTGAAGCTGCCTGCACACCTGTAGTTACTCCAACTGATTTGAATACCACACTGAAACGGCTGGTGGTTGAAGCCACATCCGAAGCAAAAGCATAGGCTGTGCCGTCTGTCAGGTCTTGTAGGGTATTCAATAAATTATCTTTCAAGTATACTTTGGTGTTTGCATCAAAGTTACTGAATTCGGTAGCTTTTATGGTGAATACATCGGATTGGCCTGTAGTAAAGCCAAGTGGCAGTTCAGTGTTATAAGGAATGCTGTTCATACCATTGATGACCAATTGTTCAGTTCCAACTGTCGTGTAAATTTCAGGAATAGCTGCATTTGACATTTTTAAAGCATCATAACTATCATAAGCGTTTGATGCATTGCTGTTAAAGTAAACCACGGTTTCATCAGAGATTGAACTGCTATTAGAAACCTGCAAACGAAGTAGAGGCATTATAACATTATTACCCGATTTCGCTTTTAGTGGATTTGAAGTTTGATGTGAACGCATTCCATTAGTAAATGTTAATTGATTGCCATTGACATTTGTATTTACCCAAAATGCTTGCATTGGAGGAACAATTCCGGTAGTACCTGAAGGCGATGGTACTGATGACCCATCCGAATTCATTAGAAAGGTATTGAATGCATAAACATATTTTGAATGGACATTATCGTAGCTTGCTGTACGATACCAAATAGAATTCAACAGACCTGCTCCATTTAATATGCTATAAGTCATCGTAATATCTGATGGATATGGATTCCCTACAAGATTATAACCCTGGAAAGGACCTGAAGTTCTTGTTAATAAAGGTGTTTTAGTGTCGCCGGTATTTAATGTGCCTCCGGTAAAAGTTACTCCATTTGTAGCTGTAAGAAAGTTTGCATCAACATTGGCAACATATCCTCTACCCACGCTGAGCGAAGTGGCATTGTCAGTAATTTGAGGCCAGTTAGATGAAGTGCCTCCTTTAGTTTCATCATACCAATACAGATTTTCCATACTTGAATTTGATGTATTATAAAAGACATTGCTGGTTGCTCCGGATACCGGACTGGATATATACCAGTTACGACTTGCAGTGAGGTATTGATTGACAGAGGTTGTTCCGCTTACAGTTAAATGGTTTCCTGAAGTATTGGCATCTACAAAAGTTCCTGTACTATTAACATTGCTGTTAATGGTGAAAGTTCCTGCTGATAACGAATTACCCGATGCCAAAGTGAGTTGTGCTTCAGAGTTAATAGTCAGTGCATTCGTTACAGTTAATGAGCTTAACAGAGTAACAACAGCTCCGGAAGTTTTATCAATGACTACATTATACATTAAACCGCCTCCGGTTACATTCACATTCCCATTTGTTGTACCGCTTAATGTAACGGTATAAGTTCCAGGTGTAAAAGCTCCTGAAGAACGAGTCCAGTTTCCATTTATGGTAAGATTGGCGGCAAGATTTAATGTACCACCATCAATTACAAGGTTGCCAACAGCAATGCGGGAATCATTTAAGCTCACAGTACCCGAACTGATAGTTATGTTGTTTGGAATTACAGATGTCGACCATGTTTTGTCACCTGAATTCACATTGTAAGTTGCCCCTGATCCCTGATTGAATTTAAGTATGGCGTTTGTATTGTAGAAACCTGTCGGTGGATCAGTTGATATAAATCCACCTGAGCCAATTTCCAATGTTCCAGTAAGAGTTGAATATGACCCAAACGAAGCTCCTACATTGGATGAACCGCCTGTTTTATTGATTGTTATGTTTTGAAATGAAATTGTACCGGTAATAGCATGGATTGCATCTCCACTGCCAGGTGCACCTGTAAATACAACGGTAGATCCTCCTGTCCCATTTGCCCAAGTACCATTATTGGCTAATGTAGTAGTAATCCCTGATGTAGAATTATTAATTGTCAGTGTTCTTGCGGTTCCATCACTGGATGTAAACGTTTTTCCCGAATTTATGGTAAGAGTTGACACAGTTGCATTAATATCCTGAATTACATTTGCATTAATTGTCACCGAAACATTTGAGGGTGGTACCTGATTTGCATTCCATGTACCGGATGTACTCCAGTTTCCGTCAGTAATAGCTTGCCAGTTTCCACTAACAGTATAACTATAATTACTTCCACTATTATTCAATAAATTTATGCTAAATAAATCGGCATCCGTATTACTTATTGTTAATCCGCTACCTGAGGAGAAAAAATAATAATTAATAGTAGCTCCGGAAGTATTAATAGCTCCGGGAATATCAACATAGTAATTATTTCCTGATCCGGAATAAGTTAGTTGTGTTATTGTGGCTGAACTATAAGCTCCTGTTGTATACCTTACATAAGCAGCTTGTCCTGTATTTAAAACTCCTGACATTGTTACTGTTAAACGTTGACTCACACCAGGATAAACCGATGAAGATGCAGGTGCAGTATGTGAACTAAATGTTTGAACAGCCCCCTGTACCTCAAAGAAAACTATGGTACCTGTTGGTGTACTTCCTGCATCCAGCGTTTTGAATACATAATTCCAACTTCCGCCACCACTTGGTACTGTATATTTTAATGAACCACTTGTCGTACAGGCACTGTTTAATGAATATTTTATACCAGGACTAACAACAACATCGGATCCCAGTGTGATAGTTAATTGACTAACGGTTCCTCCCCAATCAACGCCAAACCTCCAAAACTTATCTCCGGATGTTCCTCCGGATGGCTGTCTTGTTGCAATATAAGTTGTTCCGGCACTTGACCCAAAATAAGTAAAATTTGAATTGCTGTTACAACCGCCTCCCCACCCGGTTGAAAAGTCGGAACCAATAATGGCATTTTGTCCGGAAACTTGCTGCCATGCGAAAACAGTAGTGATAAAACAAAGTGTAAAAATTCCTTTTTTCATAAACATAAATTTTAAAGATTAAGTTAGACTACCGCAACATAACTTACAAACCCGCTTTTAATAATAAAGAAGGAGTTTGCATATTCCGGCTTAAACATATGCAAATATATAGAAGGGGTTTATATAAACAACATGTTTTCATAAAAAAGCATAAAGTAATTTAATGCAATCGTTTGCGAGTAGTTGATAACTAATGATCGCATATAAAAAAACCTCCCGGTTTAGGAGGCTTTTATTTTACGTATCTAAACGAGCAAATTAATCTGACAGTTTAATTTGAAAAGGACTAATCTACTGTATTTTCTGTCTTGGTTCTTTGTTCTTTGTTCTTGAATCTTTTTTCTTGTAAATTTTATGCTTCCTTATCTTCTGTTATTATCGTTTTGGTTCCCTGAATTGTTATTGTTTCGTGGGTTGCCATTTGCAGGGGGATTAGCCGGTGCACGTTGCCTCATTTGTTTTTCAACTCTTACAGGTTGGCCGATCGTTCTTCCGTAGTAATTCGTACTTTGAGTCGGCTTGACAGGGGTTATCGTATTTTGCTGGCGTGCCGGGTTTTCAAAACCGGATATTCGTGTCGGAGTCACAATGCTGGTCTTGTTCCCATCCGGATGATTTACAGTCCCGCCGCCCGGTGTTGCGGGGGGAACGGGATTGTTGTTTCCTCTCGAAGGGGACTGGTTATTTCCGTTGTATGTTCCTCTGTTTGGGTTGTTATCCGGCTGTTGACGGGTATTATTATTTGCATCTGGTGGACGGTTCGTAGTATTGTTGTTCAAACTGTTATTTTGTTGTTGACGGTCCGGCTTTGAATAGATAAACTGATGATCGGTTTTCAGGTTTTCACTATCCCAGTTACGAGCACGGTTTCTTTCGCTTTCGGACCATAAGATGGCGCTTTTGCTGTTTTCATTAAATCCTCTTACATTGGCGATGTTGCTGTGGTCATAGTAGTCGCGGTAATAATATCTTGGATAATGCGATACATAATAATGATGGTGCATCCAGGGTTGATAAACTGTATAATCCAGGGCAACACTAAAACAATTACCCAGATCAAAGCCGTCATAGATGGAGGGCAGATTTTGAGAATATGACCATTCGCCGTTGTCGAGGTATACAAATTCCTGTGTGGAAAGATCATAGTAACATTCTATGTCAGGTAAATAATAATAACGCACACCCGAATAATAAGGTGGAGCCCACGATGGATTATCGTAACTGGTAGATGTGGAAGGGGTAATGTAACTGTAAATATCGCAGGCGCTGAACAGCGATACGAAAAGAAGGGTTGAAAATAATAATGCGGTTTTTTTTAATCGTTTCATGTTTTTTGGTTTTACTGGATGAATCAGAATGACAGATTTAATTTAAAACAAGTTTCCTAAATGAATAGGGTTACTATCTTAAACAAATAAAAACTAAAATGGTTTTAACACGCTATCTTTTTCCACCGAATAATTCAGACACATAGTTTTACATAGTCACTTAGAAACACATAGTAATAAAAAGTTAACATATAACTCAAATAATAACACATAGTCTCATAACAGTAACATAATATATATAGTTCTTTATTCAATATGCATTTCATACCTGCCTGACTATGTGTCTGAATGATATATCGACTATTGAAGTATGAAATGCGACATTAAGTAATAGTCAGAATATAATGTACTATTTTATAAAAAATGAATAGAACGCAGATGAACACGGATTTGGCGTATATTCGCTGATAATAATATAACGGATTTAATACTGATTATAGTCATGCAAGCATGACTGATAAGATTGTAAATATCTGAAAATCATTTCGACTTGTCGAAATTTAAATCCGTTTTTAAATCCGTTATATCAGCGAAGATCTGCGTTCTATTCTTATTGTAATTTATATTGAAGGACATTATTTATTTCCACTTACTTCTATTGTCCCCGCTACTTAGAAGAATTTCAAAATAAACAATGTATTCTATGTATTCTCATTGTTTAACTATTTGTGACTATGTGAAGCTATGTGTCCAAATTGTCCGAAACAATAAGCGATAACTGCTAAAAAGCAAAAACACAGAATCCTCAATTGAAAGGATTCTGTGTTTCTTAATATCTAATCTGTGTTTTTACCCAACATTCGTTTTAAACGGATCGTTATTGAAGTACTCCGGTGACCGGGTTAATTCAAATGGCCCTGAAGGCGGAGATGATTCCAACGCTAACGAGATGTCATTATCCAACTTAATTTGCTCAATCTGTGGAGCCACGTAAGTCCTTTTTGCTGAGGTTTCTATTTGTGTTTTCATATGATTTTTTCTATTATAAATTGAAGTTTTCGTTCAGGGATTAATTAAGTATTACTTTTTTGGTGGTACTTTTTCCTCCATTATTGACTGTTACTACATAAACTCCCGAAGCTAAAGTCCTGCTTATAATGGTAGTAGAGCCGGTAATCTTTGTTAGCTCCAGTTTTTGACCCAGTGCATTATAAACAGAGACATACCCATTGTCGCTGATAGAACCGGTGCAATTCACAGCAATCTGATTGTTGGCATTCTTATAAATCAGTACTGCTTGATCACCTGAAGCTGCCTGTAAACCGGTAGTCACTCCTACAGATTTGAATACCACGCTGAAACGGCTGGTAGTCGATGCCACATCCGACGTAAAAGTATAGGCTGTGCCATCCGTCAGATCTTGTTCGGTGTTCAACAAATTATCTTTCAGGTAAACTTTGGTGTTTGCATCGAAGTTGCTGAATTCAGTAGCTTTGATGGAGAACGCATTCGATTGGCCGGTTGTAAATCCCACTGGAATTTCCGTATCCGGTGTAATGCTGTTCATTCCGTTTATAACCAGGTTTTCATTCCCAACCGTCGTATAAATTTCAGGAATAGCCACATTGTTGTTCGACATCTTGGGTGAATCATAAATATCCAACCCATTTGCCGCATTGGCATTGAAATACACTACTGCATCGTCAGTATTTGTTCCGTTTGATACATTCAGACGTAGCAATTGATTGACTGCATTTATGGCAGCAGGAGCTCTGAATTTATTGGTCGTTATATCCTGATGACTACACAATGAACTATTCATAGTTAAAGTAGCACCCCCCGATTTACTTAACAACCAAAATGCCTGCATTGGCGGTATGTAATATGTCAGACTTAATCCGCTACCGCTTGAAGGTACGCCTCCTGCAAGATTATAGGAATCCCAGGTATAACCTGAAATATTTTGGGTGCGATACCAGTAAGTAGGCCAAATATTATTATCTATATCTGATGTGTTAATTACTCCATCATTATTGGTATCGAATACACGGAAAATATTTGCATACGAAGGAAATGGATTTCCAACCAAATTATAACCGATATAATTGGGAGCGGAACTATAAGTTAAATTTACTGACTTTGAACCTGTGTTCAGTATTCCGTTAAACGTTATTGTTCCATCAGTACTTGGAGTAGTTGTTGAGTTTACTGCAACATATCCCAAACCGGATGTAAGTGCTGTTGACGTTTGAGTAGTCCAACCTAATGGATTGCCCTTTGATTCGTCATACCAAGCTAGATACGATGGAGCAGTAGTTGCAGTTGATGTTGCCAACACTCCCGACCCTGTTGCACCTGTTACCGGACTGGAAAGATACCAGTTTCGTCCTCCATTAATAAATTGAGAAACATAGGCATTAGTAGCTGTTAATGTTCCGGCTACATCTTTTAATGTTCCCGTACCACCTGTTGTCCCATCATTTAAAATATTGAGGGTAGTTGCAGTAATAGCTCCAGTTGTTGTCAGTTTTGCATTTGCATTTACAGTAAGAACATTCACTGCACCTGAAGTCAGATTCGATGCTGCAAGTGTTTGCTCGATTGTTCCTCCAAATGCAAGAGTTCCACCTGTTGTATTAATAGTTCCTGAACCGGAAGAGATAGCTCCATTTAATGTCAACGTATTATTTCCGGTTGCTAAAACTCCTGAAGTTAATGTAAGCGTACCATTAATTGTTTTAAAACCGTTTAAGTTAACAGTGGTTGAATTTTGAACTGTAACATTTGTTGGTGAATTTGTCCATTCATTACTAACCCCGTATGTGCCTGCTGAATTATAATTAAGCGTGGAACCGGTACCATAGTTGATAGCATTATTTGCTACATAACCGCCTCCATTAATTTGCAATGTGCCATTTACAGTAGTTAACCCGCTACCTGGATCAAAACCAGCAGATAAAATTACATTTGTGTTGGCATCTGTGTTAAGCGTTCCGCCATTAATAACAGCTTTGGTTCCATTAATTGACAAAATGCCGTTTGCAAGGCTTGAGTTTATCGATCTTGCTCCGCTGTAGAGATTTATATTTCCTCCATTTCCGTTTAATGTAAGAGTCTGACCATTCAAATCAAGAACTCCTGTATTATTTAGCTGAACTACATCGCCTGCAGTACTATTTATTGTCACATTTGTAGCCGGACTTAATTTTACGCTTCCTGAAGGTTTGTTTAATACCAGATAATCGAAATACTGAGTGCCTCCCGAAGCCGAAACAGTTTGTGTTCCGCTGCCAACAAAGAATACTGCTCTGGTGTTATTAGTCCAGGTACTTCCGTTATTAGTAAGATTACCGCCAATATATAAATCTCCCGCTGAAGCATTTAATACCAATCCTGTACCACTATTTACTGTTAGGTTTCCGGGAATTCCTCTTCCTCCTGCTAAAGTTACCGTTCCTGATTGAATGATTACGTTGGCTGGGATACCTGATCCTGCAGCAACTGAAGACGATGCGCCACCTGTCCATTCATTGTAGGTTCCATAGGTTGTATTATAAACTAACGTGGAACTACTGCCATAAGTTGGAGCTGAACCTATACTACCTCCTGAATTGAGTTGAAGGGTACCATTTATATTTGTAGTACCACTATTTGTTAATGCATAACCTGTACTTAAAATAGAACCGGCATTTACTGTTAATGTAACATATGGGTTTACTGTAACAGCATTAAACAAACTGACACCCGCTGCATTATTTATATTTACACCACAAAGAATTCCTGTAGCAAATGTTAAGGGGAAAACGCCAGTCCATGTCTGAGCTGTTGTTCCGTTAAGATTGATGGCAAGCGAACATCCGGATGCTCCTGAATTTTTTGCGATAGAACCATTTGAAGCTACCGATACATTGCCTAGGACATTTACTGCTGAAGTGCCTGCCTGCGCACTATTTGTCGCTAATTGTAGGATCGCATTTACTGACCCTCCATCACCAATAGTGAGATTTCCTCCAATTTTTAGAGTAGAAGTTGGATTACCTCCAGATTCCTCCATTGAAATTTTTCCAGAATTGATATAAACACTACCTCTTACATCAAATGTTATGTTTGCACCTGTTGATGTACTATTTGCTAAGGATAATCCATTATGACTAGAATCAAAAGTTCCATTGATTGTAAGGTTACCGTATACTGTGTGAGTAAGAGAACTTGCAAAATTTGAAGTTGAAGCGCGAATTTTTGAAGTGCTTGTGGACGAACTACCAATTGTAAGATTCCCATTCACAATTAATTGTAGATATTTCGTTGTGCTCGTCAAAGCTAATGTGCCTGCATACCAATTTAAATTTCCAAATGTTATTGAACTATTTGATGAAGTTGATAATGGTAACGAAGATTGAGTACCATCAAATTCGATTGTGCTATTATTATCAACAGAAACATTTGTCCATACAATACCCATGTATGCACTTGTACCTGCTAATTTATAGGTTGAATTTGCCATTAGAGTCAAAGTAGTACCACTTAAGGTAACAAAATTTGTTGAACTAGAATTTGAAGTGGATATCAATGTTCCAGTTCCTACGACTGTAAGATTATTACATGTTTTTCCTGTCGCTTCTGCAGTTATTATATGTCCTGCACGTATCCACACATTGGTACTTGTTGTAGGTGCACCAGGTGCAGCAGTTGCACCAGTCCATGTGCCAATGGTTACACAAACAACCCAATTTGTTCCATCTGTACCCCAGCTGCCTGTTCCGGCGGAACCATAATCACCTACCGCCTGTGCGCGTGCAGATGTGCCTACCATTAAGAGGCAAAGTAAAAGAACTAGAAAAAATAGTTTAGTTTTTTTCATAATAAATTAAATTTAAAGTAAGTATTAAAAAGGTTATATTGTTTTATAAAACACACTTGAATTATTAATCTGAAAATCAAAAGGATTACCTGTCCTGAATTAAGGATGGGCTGACTGATTGTTGCAATAAATTTAGATATTGTACAACTTTACGCAACAAATATAAGTTATCAAAGAATAATGTATGTGTAAAATATGACTGAAAGTGTGGATAATTTGATTGAGAGGATAATTTGTATTAATTGTATGGTTTTCAGATAAATGTTGCTTGAACTATTTCCCGTTATGTTTCCTGTTTCCTGTAGGTTAAAAGGTTGATAATAATCAGAAAAAGCACTATTTCGTGAAAAGAATAAATATAATAGTTATCGGGTTATGCAAATAAAGTTCAATTATCGAGTCATTTTGAACTGCCCCGCTCGCTTTTAAACTATGATCTGGCAGTATTTACTTTACCTATCTCTAATGAACCTCCTGTGAACCTCCTTAAAAAGACCTTATAGAAAATTTACTGAATAGAAACTAAACACAAATTAAATACATATACAAAATATACCTATGTAAATATGTCTTAACTATGTATTATGAATGTATTGTATATGTATTATGTATGTATTATCCAAAAACTTTCATAAGAGGTTCACAGGAGGTTCTGTACAGCTTGATAGGAGATGGGTATGTCATGGACAGTGGAATAACATTGAATTATCTATGGATTACTGATTATTTTATGTTTTATATTGTACCGGATATGTATAAAATAACAAAGAAGGTTAGAGGAAATAATTAATAGCCGGTAGAAAACAGTATTTCCCTACAGATAGTAGATGATTGTGAAATGGATAGTATTTTTCTATGAATAATGCACAAAGAAATTGCATGTTCAAATGTACCGACATGCATGAATCAGCTTTCCTTTGCTCTGGGGTAGTGACCAAAGAAATTAGATGAACCGTCTGTTGAATTTCTATTTAAACTCAATCATGAATTCGGTCAGGCTCTTGGTGGAGGGGATGCCTTTTTTTTTACGTACAAGGTAACGGCCTACTTCCACTCCTTTCAGTTTTGATTGGATGCATTATAGTCTTTTTTTGTAAATTGACTGACAATAGGTGTGAATTCCTGTCCGTTAACGAAAGCGGAGATGAAGATCAGGGTGAGAAGTAAATATTTTCCGGGCGAAATGCTCATTGTTGTGACTTAGACGTACAGTTCAGATGTTCTTAAGATTTTCGTTTACAAATTACGGAAAGTTCTGTGACATGACAAAATAATTTCATGCCATTCTGTTTTCAGTCATAAACAATGATTGATTCAAAGAAACAAAAAAGCCTTACTGAAGATTCAGCAAGGCTTTTCCGGCTTTTATAAAACGTATTACTATGAATTATTTTTTTGTGTCGAGTGCCAGTTTTTTCTTTTCTTTCTTCACTTTTGCCATACTGATTAATTTACCCATTTCAACGGTAATGGGTGAAGCAATAAATACTGAAGAATAAGTTCCGATAAAAATACCAAATAACATGGCGAAAATGAATCCTCTGATTGTTTCGCCGCCAAAAATGAATATAGCAAGCAAAGTCAGAATAACTGTCATGGTAGTACTAAAAGTTCGACCTAACATCTCATTTACAGACAAATTGATAATGGATATTCTTTCACGTTTAGGGAATAACATGACGTTTTCACGGATACGGTCATAGTTGATAACCGTATCATGGACGGAGTAACCGATTACCGTCAGAATGGCCGCTATAAACGACTGGTCAATCTCCATGGAGAAGGGCAGGAATCCGTAGAACAATGAGAACAATCCTAGCGTGATGATCGCATCATGAGCTAAGGATACAATGGCACCCAATGCATATCCCCATTCCCTGAACCGGATAAAGATATAAAGACCGATACCAAAGATAGCCATTATCACAGCCCAGATAGCCGATCTTTTTATATCATCTGCCACTGTTGGTCCTACTTTCTGAGAACTTTTTATATTAGTACTTATAAATTCAGCTTTTGTCACCGATTTATTCAGCATAGGTTTTAAATTATCATACAGTTTGCCTTCGATGTCATTATCGACGTTGGCAGCATTATCATTAATCCTGTATTTTGTTGCGATACGAACTTGGTTGTCTGAACCGATTGTGATTACTTCAGGCATGTCACCTTCAAATGCATTTTGAAGAAGTGTACGTATTTTATCTGTATTTACCGTGTGGTCAAAGCTGACAACATAGTTTCTACCTCCGGAAAAGTCAATGCCAAGGCTAAATCCACGAACTCCAAATGATACAAAACTAATCAATATCATGGTGATGGAAATACCGTACATCCATTTACGAATGCCCATGAAATCTACCTTTGTGTCCTTAAACCAATTTTTGGTAGCTCCTGTAATGAATGTGATTTCTTTTGAACTTTCGTGATTGGCATACAGATACAACATGTATCGTGTCAGGAAAACAGATGTAAAGAACGAAGTGATTACCCCGATAATTTCGGTTACTGCAAACCCTTTGATAGGTCCTGTTCCAAAATAGGCTAATATAATACCTGTAATCAATGTTGTCACGTTCGAGTCGATAATAGCGGAAAGAGCGCTGCCAATACCATCGTCGATAGCTCGTTTCATCGTTTTACCCTTATTCATTTCCTCCCGGATACGTTCGTACATAAGCACATTCGCATCCACCGCCATACCTAAAGTAAGTACGATACCCGCTATACCCGGCAACGTAAGAACCGCAGAGAATGAAGATAAAATACCAATCAGGAAGAAAACGTTCGCACAAAGCGCTAAATCGGCAATCAGTCCCGGTACCAGTCCATAATATAAAATCATGTATAACAATACAAGGATAAAAGCTATCACGAACGATATAAATCCATTATTAATAGCTTCCTGTCCTAAGGAAGGACCTACAATGTTTTCCTGAACAATATGAGCAGGAGCAGGCATTTTCCCTGATTTCAATGTGTTCGCCAAATCCTTTGCTTCTTCAACAGTGAAGTTGCCGGTTATTTGTGAACTACCACCTGTGATTTCAGTATTTACGGTCGGGAATGAATAAATATAACCATCCAGGGCAATAGCAATTGACTTGCCGATATTGTCCTTGGTCATACGTGCCCATGTTTTGGAACCTTCAGCATTCATGGTCATACTTACGTTGGCATAAGCTGAAGTCTGGCTGAAGTCTGCACGGGCATCGGTAATCACATCTCCACCCAGTGGGGCGCGTCCATCACGGTTAGTAATTTTGATTGCTATTAACTGAAAGATTTCTCCTTTTTTATCAATTGATTTTACCGACCATCTTAACCCTAAGTCACGTGGTAATAATTCACGTACCTGTTTAAGTTTAAAGTAGGTGTTCACCTGTGCCGTATCCTTGCTTTGTGCTAACCCGATAACCGGACCGTGTGCAACCTGACCGCCCTGGGCATTTATCTGAAGAATAGCAAACAATGGATTTTCTTTGCGGCTCTTATCATTCAGCTTGGTTGAATCGGTAGCTGATGCTGATGCTGCTTTCTTTGATAAAGCAGCCTTCAGGCTGTCAACATCCGATATAGCTTTGGCAGGAGTCTTTTTGACATCCGTTTTAGCTATGGTTGAATCTTTTACTGCTACAGGAGCAGCTCCACCGGCTGTTTGCAATTTGGCAAGTACCTTATTGACTTCACTTATGTTACTAATGATTTCACTTAAATCGTATGTTTCCCAGAATTCCAGGTTAGCAGAACCCTGAAGCAATTTACGGACACGTGCCGGTTCCTTAATACCCGGTAGTTCAACCAGAATACGGCCATTACCCAATTTCTGAATGTTTGGTTGTACTACACCAAAGCGGTCAATACGTTGACGCAATACATTGAACGAGTTGGCAATAGCTCCATCAACTTCCGTTTTTAATACTTTTACAACGTCGGCATTCGAAGTTGTCAACGATATCTTATCTTTCAACTCAAAAGTACTGAAGATAGTTGCCAGCTTTGCATGTGGATCTAATTCTGTATACGCATTTACAAACAAGTCAACATACGCAACCTGACTATTTGTTTTCTGACGTTCGGTGGCAAGAGCTAATGCCTGATTAAAGTTTGGATTGGCATTAAAATCCGATAATGAACGAATAATATCGGCTACCGATACTTCAAGTGTTACGTTCATACCACCCTTTAAGTCGAGACCCAGGTTGATTTCTTTATCACGACATTCCTTCAGGGTGTATCCCAACCAAACCTTTTCACTACCGATAGAGTCTAAGTAATTATACTCTTTCAGTTGATTCCCGGCGGCATACTCCTTGGCTTTCTTGTTGTATGAATTTGTAACAACAGTAAAAGAAAGATAAAATATACACACTAAAGTCAGTGCTATTGCAAAAATCCTGACAAGTCCTTTGTTTTGCATGGAAAAATTATTTAAAATAAGACATTAATTATTTCGATTTTTTTAACGAGGTGCAAATATAGCATTTTTTTTATTACAAACATATAAAAAACAGCATTCAGTAACCAGAATCTATACAATTATGTTGTAAAACAAGCTTTCTTTCTGTTTCTTTCCTTGTTGAAATCTCTTAATCTAACTTTTTGTATCGATATTTGTTGTAAAAACAGATAAATATGAGTGTTGAATATACTTAGAATCAAATTTATAGCGGATAGTTCTTACATAAAGTCAAAAAAAATCCCTGAAAGATTTGATTATACAAAAAAAAGCAGTACTTTTGCACTTACAAAATATCGGGGAGTGAATCAGTATAGCCCGTTGGGTTAATGGATTTTATTCAAAACGATATTTTTTAAAAAGATCAAAACATATTCGGTAAAAGAAGTATAATTAATCAGTTACCAAATATCAACATATATCGCGGAGTGGAGCAGTGGTAGCTCGTTGGGCTCATAACCCAAAGGTCGTTCGTTCGAGTCGAGCCTCCGCAACTTAGAAGAATTCATGATTAGTTTCATGGATTCTTTTTTTATTATGCTCGTTGGGCTCATATCCGTCAGCTGACGGACGTTCGTTCGAGTCGAATTCCGCAACTTAGAAGAATTCATGATTAGTTTCATGGATTCTTTTTTTTTTTGATTATTTTTGTAAATCAATATAATTGAAATGTTTATTGTTTATGTTTTACATAGTCAGAATTTTGATAAGAATTATGTTGGTTATACCTCCGACATAGAGAAAAGACTTTTCGCTCATAACCATCCGAGTAACAAAGGTTGGACAAAAAGTTTTCAGCCTTGGAAAATTATATATACAGAAGAGTTCGTGAAGAAAAAAGATGCAATGATTAGAGAAAAACAATTGAAATCTTCAAAAGGGAGAGAGTTTATTCGAAAAAACGTAACAATTTAATGGTCGCTCGTTGGTCTCATATCCGTCAGCTGACGGACGTTCGTTCGAGTCGAATTCCGTAACTTAGAAGAATTCATGATTAGTTTCATGGATTCTTTTTTCGATGCACTAAAAGATGGGGAATGTTTACTTGGAAAAGCTTGATGAGATTGAAAAAAACGTTAGATGAATTACCAACAAGATACAATTTGTGTTTAGATGTATAAGTCTGGTTATTAGATGATATTGTTTCAATCTTATCTGAACTTATCTTTTGAAAGTCCACAAAATGCACATTTATTTTCTAAAGTGGCATAATCATACGTATTTCCACATACAGGGCAAACAGCATATTGAAAAGGTAAAGTGCCTTCAGTTTTATTTTGTATGGCATTTAAAGCTTGTTGAAAGAAAGAGAGATGCTTTAATTCGGTATAGAATTCCCATCGAAAAATATGTACTGCATTTCCCGCTTTTTCATTCTTGGCTTCATTAAAATAAAGCGGATATATAGTTTTCGTTTCAAATGTTTCCTCATCAATTGCAACCTGAATGTTTTCTTCTGTGGTTTTAACATCATATTCCGGCTTAAAATTTTCCATCCGTTGTCCAAGACTTTCAAGTACTTTTCGAAGATTGATAATATGGATGCCTTCTGATATTGATATCGCATCAAAAAGCTTGGCTATCGTATCGTGGCCTTCAGCTTTCGCTTTTTCTGCAAATGCCGAATACATCGCGCATGCCAACATTTCGCCCTTTATACCTGCTTTTAAATTATCAATAGTTTTGACCGGTTTAAAGCTATTGCAACTTGCTAAAATTAATAGACTTAATATTGTGAACAAGTTTGTTTTCTTCATTTTCCAACTATGATTAAATATGAATAATGCAAAATTAGTAATCCGATTATAGATTAACAAATATAATCATTAATTGTTCATTATTAATCATTAATTTCAAGTGTAAAACATGTAATAAGAAACAGGATGTCAGCGCATAACCTTGTTATACATGTAGATAACCTGACAATCTACAAGGATAATGGGCAATAGTTTTGAATTACAAAATTTTGTTTTTAAGTATCTTTAATTTATTCTGAATATCAAGTTGTCCAAAAGTTTGCTTAAAGCATTAAAAGTTTTCTTAAACTCTCAAAATTTAAATTATGACACAGCAATCCCTATTAACCGTCCAATACCAAAAGTGATGGAAGCGGCTATCAGTCCAAAGACAATTTGACGAAATCCTGAATACCAAAGGTTCTTACCTGTAAACAGGGTTATAGCACCACCAATAACAAACAATCCTAAGGTGCTCATGACAATACTGATTATTATAGCATGAATACCGGTTGTGAAAATAAAAGGGATGACCGGTATGATACCACCAATCGTAAACATCATAAATGAATATATTGCTGCTTCAATTGCTGAACCTTTTAATTCTTCCGGATTTATACCAAGTTCCTCTTTAACCAATACTTCATGGGCATGGGTTTTATTCTTCATTATTTCTGCGGCCATCTCTTTGGCATGTATCTCAGGAATACCTTTAGCCATGTAAATCAATGCCAGTTCTCTTTGTTCTCCCTCCGGATTGTTCTCAATTTCATCCATCTCGATAGCCATTTGATTTTCATATAGTTCCTGAGAGCTTTTTACTGATATCCACTCGCCAAGTGCCATTGACAGTGCTCCTGCCAATAACCCCGCTATACCGGCCAGCAGAACGCTTTTATTGCCTTCCGTAGCACCTGCAACTCCCATAACCAAACTAAATACAGAAACCAATCCATCATTTCCACCCAATACTGCTGCACGAATTGCATTGCCACTGCCTGACCGGTGGCTTGATTCAAATTTGGCAAGTTGCGGTCCGCTTATTTTTTTTTCACTCTCCAGAATTGACCAGAGTATTTTTACATGGTTGGTTTCACTGCCATTTATTTCCTGTTTGTTCTTTTCTTTAATGGAAATTATTGCATTCGAAAGGCTCTTTTCTGTATCCATTAATGAATTCAATACCTTGTCGTACCCGAATACATTTCCAATGATTATTAGAGTGCGTGCCCTCCATGAAGGCTGTATTAAATTTTCTGTCGTGATATTCAGTTTGTGCGCAAAAGCTTCTGCATGGCTCTGCTCAATTTCGCTCATCTGTCGAAATACATTC
>Ga0364914_10223_pt1 | contig 23691 bp, 18 predicted proteins | sample ExccelJu500001D3_3_FD_206954 | JGI IMG/M metagenome (GOLD analysis project Ga0364914, IMG submission 206954) | Enriched cells from Trout Bog Lake Hypolimnion, Wisconsin, USA - BchlTB.June25.5000.01.D3 | ecosystem: Environmental > Aquatic > Freshwater > Lake > Hypolimnion/Profundal zone | place... | reverse complement strand
GAGTTGTCCTTTCCCGGGCAGTTGAAGAAGGTCAAACAGTAGCAGCCAGCTTTAGTACACCAACTCTTTTTACCATTGCAAAAGATCTGACCAAGATGCAGGTTGTAGCTAATGTTGATGAAGCCGATATAGGGAATGTAAAAGTACAACAACGGGTCACTTTTACAGTAGATGCCTATCCCACCGATATCTTTGACGGAACGATTACCCAGGTCAGGTTAAACCCTACAACGACCTCTAATGTGGTGACTTATCAGGTTATCGTAAATGCACCTAATCCCGTGTTGAAACTCAAACCCGGATTAACAGCCAACATTACCGTTTACACGATGGAGAAAGCGGATATATTAACTCTGCCCAACAAAGCACTGAGTGCAAAGCCTGATATTGAAAGCTTGAAAAAGAATGGATATACAGTTTACGAGAACATGGAGATGGCTAATAAGCTATCGGATAAGGAAAAAATAATCTGGCAACAGGAAGGAAAAATCATCCGTAACAAACGTATCATGATCGGTGAAAGTGATGCAAATAACACCGAAATAATTTCAGGAGTTGGAAAAAAAGATGTGATAATCCTTGATATAAAATCTCTTAGTCCTGCAGCATCTACTTCCAGTACTGAGACGAGTCCGTTTATGCCAAAGCGTCCGGGTGCTAATAAAGACAATGGAAATAAATAACAGTTGAAACGGTTGATTCAGTTTCAAACAAACATTTGACTTTAGAAAAAATGAATAAATCAATTATTCGCTTAGAGAACATGAAACGGAACTTTCAGGTCGGTGACGAAACGGTACATGCATTGCGTGGAATTTCATTCAGCATTAACGAGGGTGAGTTCGTGAGTATCATGGGAACAAGTGGTTCTGGTAAATCCACGTTGTTAAACCTGTTAGGCTGTCTCGATACTCCTACAGGAGGCGAGTATTTTCTGGACGATATTGCTGTCAGTTCTATGAATAAAAATCAACGATCCACCCTTCGTAACCGGAAAATAGGGTTCGTGTTTCAATCGTACAACCTGTTGCCAAAAACAACTGCACTAGAAAACGTGGAACTGCCATTGCAATATAATCCTGATTACAGTTCGAAAGAACGTCGTGAAAAAGCAACAAAGGCACTTGATGATGTCGGATTAAGCGATCGTCTCTATCATAAATCAAACCAAATGTCGGGTGGACAGATGCAACGTGTTGCCATTGCACGGGCACTGGTAAACGATCCGGTACTGATACTGGCAGACGAAGCTACGGGCAACCTGGATACGCGTACAGCCTACGAAATCATGGTATTGTTTCAGGAATTGCATCAAAAAGGGCGGACTATCATATTTGTGACACACAATCCTGAACTAGCAGCTTTTACGAGCCGGAATATTGTGCTTCGTGATGGAAGAATCATTAAAGATGAAGCTAACGGGAAAATTGAATCGGCAAAAATAATGTTGGAGAACCTGCCAAAACAAGAGGATTAGAAATATCGTTGACTAAAAAGAAAACATAATGAATATAGGTAATTTGATAAAAATATCCTTCCGGGCACTCAATAATAATAAGATGAGAGCCTTCCTGACTATGTTAGGGATCATTATCGGGGTTGCATCGGTTATCACCATGCTGGCTATCGGGCAAGGATCCAAGAAAAGCATACAGGCTCAAATCTCAGAAATGGGTTCAAATATGATCATGATACAACCTGGAGCCGGCATGATGGGCGGAGTGCGACAAAGCAGCAGTGATATGCAATCGCTTAAACTGGAAGATTATTATTCCATATTAAACAAAACAAAATACATAGGTGACTGCTCCCCATCAGTCAATAGCAACGGACAATTTATTAGTGGAGGGAATAATTACCCAAGTTCTATCTCCGGAGTGAATCCGGAATATCTTAGTATCCGCAAACTGACTATCGACCATGGGAACATTTTCAGCAACCAACAAGTTGCCAGCGCTGCCAAAGTGTGTATAGTAGGCAAAACTATTATCAAGAACCTGTTCCCGAATGGTGATGATCCACTGGGAAAGATTATCCGTTTTAATAAAATTCCGTTTACCATTATCGGTACCCTAAAAGAAAAAGGATACAATAGCATGGGCATGGACCAGGATAATATTGTGTTGGCTCCTTATACGACGATTCAAAAAAGGGTATTGGCCATTACCTATATCCAGGGTATATTTGCTTCTGCACTCTCAGAGGATGTAACTACTAAGGCTACTTCTGAAATTGAAACCTTGTTGCGGGAGAATCACAAACTAAAAGCAACTGATCAGGATGATTTCAATGTCCGTTCGCAACAGGAGCTCAGTACTATGCTGACTTCCACCACTGATATCCTGACCATTTTATTAGCTTGTATAGCCGGAATATCCTTATTAGTTGGGGGTATTGGCATTATGAATATCATGTATGTTTCTGTCACTGAACGGACACGTGAAATCGGGTTGCGGATGTCCATCGGGGCAAAAGGAAGTGATATATTGTCTCAATTTCTGATTGAAGCTATTCTTATCAGTTTCACCGGAGGTATTATCGGTATTTTGATAGGTATCGGAGCTTCATTTCTGATTAAATTCGGCATAAAATGGCCAATCTCTATTCAGCCCTATTCGGTATTGTTATCTTTTGTGGTTTGTACTATCACCGGTGTATTTTTCGGTTGGTATCCTGCGAAGAAGGCATCAGAGCTTGATCCGATTGAGGCCATCAGGTATGAATGACAGTAATTTATTACTCAGAGTAAACAATTCAGGCAAAACACGTATAAAACAACAAATCACACGTTTAAAGTCATGAAAAAAATCATTCTATTTGTTTCTTTTTTTTTGATTATAAGTATTTCTTCTTTTGCTCAACACAGTATTCAGGCCATGGTTTTTGATGCCAAAAAAGATATACCTATTGAAATGGGAGCAATCCGACTTTTACATGCACCTGATTCTACTTTTGTTCAAGGAGTTGAAACAAATTTAAAAGGATATTTTATTATAAACAAAGTAAAACCGGGAAATTATATCCTGGTAATCAGCATGGTTGGTTATGTCAACTACAGTCAAAAGGTGACTATGGTACAAAATGATTTAATCTTAAAGAATATCCATTTAAAAGAGAATGCCCATATGTTGGGTGAAGTGCAAGTGACAGGTAATGAAGCACAATTGGTGGTAAAAGGAGACACGACAGAATTTAACGCCACCGCCTTCAAAACAGCGCAAAATGCAGTGGTGGAAGATTTGTTGAAACGAATGCCTGGAGTGGAAGTAGGCACTGATGGTAAAATAACGGTAAATGGTCAGTCTATCACAAAAATACGCGTAAATGGCAAGAAATTCTTTGATAATGATATAGAAATGGCCACAAAGAATATCCCGGCCGAAGTAATTGACAAAGTACAGGTATACGATCAGAAATCGGATATGGCTCAACTGACTGGTTTTGAAGATAACGATACCGAACACATTATAAACCTGACATTCAAGCCAAACCGGCGTAAAGGAACTTTCGGGAATGTGATGGCTGGTGCGGGATTAGATCTGAACGATAACGTACGTTACGATAGTAACATGTTCCTGAATACAATGGATGGTGATAATCAATCGACCATAACTACCGGAGGAAATAATGCAAATAACACCCGAAGTAGTCGTGGGCGTGGAGCTTTTGCCAATAACAGTGGGCTTACTTCCATGCAAAACATCGGTTATAATGATAATTCCATTGTTAATCCTAAGTTTACAGCCGGAGGTTATGCTTCATTTAACCACACATTCAATGAAACAACAAATACGTCCAACAAACAAACGTATCTGATTGACTCAACCTATATTAATAAGTCGAAATCAGCTTCAAACAGCGAAAATTATTCGGCAAACATGAGAGCCGAATTGGAATGGAAGCCCGATACATTGAATACGTTTTTATTTCAACCAAATATTAACTACAACCAATCCTATTCGAATAGTAATAACACTTATACGAATCTTACCGACACTGCTAAAACAAGTTGGGGAAACACTTCGAACAGTGGCAACGGATCTTCCATTGTTGGTTCGTTGGGTGCCATGTACAACCATAAATTCAGCTCAAAAAAAGGAAGAACCTTCACAGCAAATCTCCAGACTTCAGTATCACAGAATGACAACGGCAGCTATAACTACTCTAAAAACATAGTCCCTTATGATTCAACTGTTGTAGATCAACACACTTTAAATCATGCCACATCCAACAGCATTAACCTAAAAATGTCGTATGTTGAACCACTGTGGAATGTCAGGAACCTTCTGCAAACAATAGTTTCGGTTGGTAACTCGAACAGTATGTCAGATAAAAATCAATATAATAAAGATCTATCCGGCAGATACTCGCAACTTGATTCAGTATATAGCAATAATTTTTCAAACCGGTTTTACAGTGAAACCCTTGAATTTGATTACCGGTATGTGAATAAAACGTTTAATGCCATGATGGGAGTAAAAGGAGAACCTTCACAGACTTTCAGTGAGACTCAATACATCAACGGTATAAATAGCGATGTAAGCAATAAAGTATTCAATTTTTCTCCCAATGCACGTCTGCAGTACAATTTCGGAAAGAAGAAATTTCTACGGATCGATTACCGGGGTCAAACTGACCAACCAAGTATCAGTCAAATGCAACCGGTAAAGAACAATTCGAATCCCATGAATATGACTATTGGTAATCCGGCATTGAATCCTGATTTCAACCACATGTTACTTTTAATGTTCTCAGCTTTTAATGATAGTACTTTTGCGTCCGTCAATGCCTTCCTGAATGCCCAGACCACCCGAAACGCCTTGGTCTCAAACAGTATTTTTGACGCTACTGGCAAGCAATACAGTCAAACTGTGAATTCTGCTGATGATCCCTATAATATAAATGGAAATATAATGTTAAATGTCCCTTTGATTAAGAAACTGCTTCATTTTAATACCAACACGTCGTTTGGGTTAAATCAGATCTATGGTTATTCCTCTCGAGGTGTAAATGCAAATGAATTCAATTCCGATAATCTTCCACTTGGGGATTTAAGCAATACTCGTAGGTACAATGCTGGAGAAATGCTTTCCATGACTTTCACCAATGACTTATTGGAAATCGGACTTCGTGGCAGTTTGAAATACTCCAATACGGTGAATAATCTGAGTTCTGCTATATCCATTACGAAGGATTGGACCGGAGGTGGAAACGTCATATTGCACTTGCCCTACAATTTCGGTATAAGTAGTGACATAAACTATACCACACAGCAAGGATATTCAGCAATTGCTCAAAACCAGTTAATATGGAATGCTTCAATTGACAAAACAGTTTTCAACAGTCTTGGTGTAATGGCGATAAAAGTTATGGATATACTTCACCAACAAAAGAATATAATTCAGTCAATCGGATCGAATTATATTCAATACAATACTTACAACACCCTTCCTACCTACTTTCTGCTAAGTTTCACCTACAAAATCAATCAATTTAAAGGGGCGAAAAAAAACGATGATAATGGTCCTAGATTTGATCGTTTTGGACCAGGTGGAGAACGTCCTCCCAGAGGTGATGGAGGTGGTGACCGAGGAGGAAATGACAGACCACCCTTTTAAAAATTAATCCTCTAATTTTAATGAATTTAATATTCTTTGATTGTATTGTATTGTATTGCTACAATGCATTCTATCAAAAAGATTTACTTTACAGATCAAATCAAGAAACTCAAAACAATTAATTATCTTTGTCAGACATATTGAATTAATAATGAAACAGACTCAAAATAATAAAATCCATCTGCTCTTGATTCACATTACCGGATGGGGATTGTTTTTCGGCTTACCATTTCTGATGTTCTGGAAATATCCCGACTTTAATATTATGGAGAATGTGTTACATCATGCCGTTACTGTTTTATCGCTAATGACTGTTTTCTACCTGAATTATTTTATATTGACCGAGAAATTGTTATTTCACCGGGAAACAAGTAAATTCCTATTGTATAACTTTTTACTTATAATCATATTAGGGATAGCTGTTCATTTTTGGCAGGAAAGTAATATGCCGCAAATGCCACATAATGAACATTTCCCGCATGAAATGTTACCTCATGGAATTTCGTTTTTATTAAGAGATTGCTTATCATTGCTTGTTGTTGCAGTGCTTAGTGTTACCATCAAAATAACTGGCAAATGGTATAATACTGAAGCAGAACGGCAAGAGGAAGAGAAAGAACGTAGTGAAGCTGAATTAATAAACTTACGCCAACAACTCAACCCACACTTTTTATTTAATACTCTGAATAATATTTATGCACTAATAGCAGTAAGTCCCGAGAAAGCACAGAATTCAATGCTAGAGCTCAGCAAACTGCTTCGTTATGTGTTGTATGAGAATAATGGAAACTTTGTAACCCTGGAACGCGAGCTCAACTTCATTCACAATTATGTTGAATTAATGCGAATACGGCTCAATTCGGATGTTGACATGAAAATAGTGATAAATATAGCGGATAAAGGAAAATCTGTCGCTCCACTTTTATTTATTACATTGATTGAAAATGCCTTTAAGCATGGTATCAGTCCTGTTTTCCCATCTTTTATTGATGTTGACATCCATCAGAACAATGACAAAGAGCTGCATTGTATCATCAGAAACAGTTATTTCCCTAAAGACGAATCCGATCAAAGTGGTTCAGGTATAGGACTTGAAAATTTACGGAGACGCCTGGAGATTCTTTATCCCCAGGAGCACATGTTACGAACAGAAAAAGAAGGAAATACCTTTATCGCCGAACTTATCATTCCACTCAAACAAATCAACGAAAAATTATGATACTCAGTTGCTTTATTATCGATGACGAACCGTTAGCTCTTGGTTTAATTGAAAGTTATGTGAGTAAAACACCCTTTTTAAAACTGACCGGTAAATTTTCATCCGCTGTTGCTGCAGTAGAATCAGTCCGTGAAACCCCTCCAGATGTAATTTTCCTGGATATACAAATGGCTGAAATCAGTGGAATGGAATTTGCACAATTAGTACCCGATAAAACAAGAATTGTCTTTACTACTGCTTTTGAGAAGTACGCTTTGGAAAGCTACAAAGTAAATGCTCTCGAGTATTTACTTAAGCCATTTGGTTATCCCGACTTTCTACAAGCGGCTAATAAGGCTCTGCAATGGTATCAATTAAATGAGAAAGCCATCACTGGACCAGGTAAAACAACCACTGATTGCATTTATGTCAAATCTGATTATCGGCTGATACAAATTTCCCTTAACAAGGTTCTGTACATTGAAGGACTGAAAGATTATCTGAAGATTTTCCTGGAAGGTGAAACTAAACCCATCATTACACATTTAACGATGAAAGCCATGGAAGACATGTTGCCCGGGAACTTATTCATGCGTATACACAGATCGTTCATTGTGCAGACCAACAAAATAAAAGTAGTAGAACACAATCGAATCGTTTTTGATAAAACCTATATTCCGGTATCAGATTCATATAAAGAAGTTTTCCTGGAATTCCTGGACAAACGGTCATTGATCTGATTCGAGTAGCTTCGCTTTATTGATTTTTATTTAGTTATTTCGCTTTATCCGATAGTAATTAATGTACGAATAATCACAAGAAGTAAATGGTATGTGAAAACATTTATCCCAAATCAATATGTTCAGCCTGAATATCTTCATTCAGAAAGATAGAGGCAGAAGTAGAGAATTTGGCAACAGATTCGGTTGTCATGTAACGGATTGAACCACTTTTTGTACATAGAGCATCTATTTCAGAATGTCGGTTCAGGTAATCAACGAGGCTTTGGGCAACCAGTTCACCCTGGGATACAATTCGGATTCCTTCTGGCAACAACGATTTGATTTTATCCTCTAAAAGCGGATAGTGGGTACATCCCAACATGATCGTATCAATCAACGGATCGGCATCCAATAGATGCTGAACGTTTTTTTGTACAAAATAATCAGCCCCTGATGTCATGTATTCATTGTTTTCAATTAATGGTACCCACATTGGGCAAGCTTCAGAAGTGACAATGATATTTTGATTTATTTTATGGATTTCAAGAGGGTAGGAATCCGATTGTACCGTCCCGGTAGTTGCTAACAATCCAATGTGGTTAGTGTGTGTCATGGAAACAACGGCTTCTACTGTCGGCCGAATGACACCCAATACCCTGCGCTTTGGATCCAGCCCTGGTAAATCACGTTGTTGTATGGAACGCAGTGCTTTGGCTGAAGCAGTATTGCACGCCAACACCACTAACTGGCAACCCATCCTGAACATGCGTAGGACGCATTCAAGCGTAAACTTATAAACCACATCAAAAGACCGTGTTCCATATGGTGTACGGGCATTATCACCTAAATAGATATAGTCGTATTCAGGCAATTCAGTTCTGATTTTTTCAAGGATAGTCAACCCGCCATAGCCGGAATCGAAAATGCCAATAGGACCCGGAAGGGTAGGAAGACCCCCAAACCGTAAAGACGAGTTGAAGTTACTATTTTCCTGTATTTTATCTTGCGTTGTCATTTTCTGAACACTCTGTTATTAGTTCCCCGTTAAAGGTTAGGGCTATTATTAATCTAACATTTGACCTGCATTGTTACTCATCTGAACCATACGATCATAATCAGCAGGTGACAAATCAAGAAAATAATAATTCTGTGGATTCATAATTTCACCTTTGTAGTGCACTTCATAATGACAGTGAGGTCCGGTTGATTTACCGGTACTTCCAACCAGACCAATAACTTCACCACGTTTAACGGATTGACCGATACGAACTTTAAAAGCACTCATGTGACCATACAATGTCAGATAACCGTAACCATGATTAATCTGGATACAATTCCCATATCCTTGTTGCCAACCTGCACTGATGACCGTTCCATTACCTGTTGCAAAAATATCAGTTCCGATAGGTGCTGCAAAATCCATCCCTGCATGAAAGCGTCGTGTATGATACACCGGATCAATACGCCAGCCAAAGCCCGAAGCCATACGAGTCAGGTTTTTATTTGAAACCGGTTGAATAGCCGGAAGACTGGCAAGCATGATATCTTTATTTTTTGATAACAACACTAACTCATCATATGATTTAGACTGAATATAGAGTTCTTTTTTGAGTTCATTCAATTTCTTAGAAGTAGAGACTACAATTTCCGAGTTAGTCATATCCAACAGTTGCGAATAGTATTCGGTGTTGGCTGAAGAACCTCTTCTGATGGAAAGGGGGATTGGATCGGCCTGAAAGACCACCCGGTATAAATTATCATCACGCTGTTGTAAATCGGACATAACAAACTGAACTTCTTCCAACTGGCGCTCCATAACCCGATATTGAGCTTCCATGTGACTTTTATCCTGGCCCAGTTGTTTTTCCTGAGGAGATTGAATGGTAGAAACAAAAATGAAGAAAAATATAGCACCTGAAAAAACACCTGAGAGAGCATGTATCAAAAATCTTTTGAGTTTGTGAGCCAGCGTGTGTTCTATCTGTTCATAGCTTAATGTATCGGGATTGAAGTGGAATTTTTTCTTGGCCATAAATAACTTGGTTGTTCCTGTATGTTAAAAATAATCCTACAGGCCGAAAATGTGTGGATAAAGATACGCAATTAATCAATTATGAATCAAAATCAACGGGTGTTTTCAACTTTTAAGTCCACAATTGCTGCAAAAATAATAAATTTGAGCTATTTTTGCAGTCTTTATTTGGGATTATTAACCTAGAAGGGTCATTTACCTTCGGTGTTATTTTATTTGTGTTATTTATTTTGTGTCATTTACTTTTAAATAACTACGAAAACATAAAACGATTAACAATGAATAACGTACATCAAATAACTTACAATAAATAACTTTTGCCAGTTTCACGATTCAACAATTTCACATCATATGACTTCACAAGAAATCCGTCAATCTTTCCTAGATTTTTTTGCTTCAAAAGGGCATAAAATTGTACCTTCCGCACCCATGGTCATCAAAGATGATCCCACCCTTATGTTTACCAATGCGGGGATGAACCAGTTTAAGAACATCATCCTGGGGAATGACCCGATTAAATACCCCCGGGTAGCCGATTCTCAAAAATGTTTGCGGGTGAGTGGGAAACATAATGATCTGGAAGAAGTCGGTCACGACACCTACCACCACACCATGTTTGAAATGCTCGGCAACTGGTCTTTTGGTGATTATTTCAAGAAAGAAGCGATAGAATGGGCATGGGAATACCTGGTGGATGTATTAAAACTCGATACCGACAGGCTTTATGTGACAGTCTTTGAAGGTTATGCTCCCGAAGGATTGGACAGGGATGATGAGGCTGCAGCTATCTGGGAGCAATTCCTGCCCAAAGACCGCATTATCAATGGTAACAAGAAAGATAATTTTTGGGAGATGGGTGATACCGGACCTTGCGGACCTTGCTCTGAAATCCATATAGATATCCGGAACAACGATGACCGTGCCAGAGTTGATGGTCTTACCCTGGTGAACGGAAGCCATCCCCAGGTGATAGAAATCTGGAACAACGTTTTCATGCAATTTAACCGCAAGGCGGACGGCTCACTGGAAGAACTTCCTGCAAAGGTAATAGACACAGGCATGGGCTTTGAAAGGCTCTGTATGGCTCTCCAGGGAGTGCAATCGAACTATGATACCGATGTGTTTACCCCCATCATCCGGGAAATTGGGAATATCTGTCATTCAGAATATGGAAAGAATGATCAGATGGATATTGCCATGCGTGTCATTGCCGACCATATACGTACCATTGCCTTTTCAATAACAGACGGACAATTACCTTCGAATGCCAAAGCAGGTTATGTGATACGCCGCATCCTGCGCCGTGCCGTTCGTTACGGGTATACCTTCCTCAACCAACGACAGGCATTCATGTATAAACTCTTGCCGGTGTTGAGCGAGAACATGGGAAATGCCTATCCGGAACTTATTTCTCAAAAAAGCCTGATTGAAAAAGTGATAAAAGAAGAGGAAGAATCATTCCTCCGCACCCTGGAAACGGGTATCCGTTTGTTGGATAAAGTCATGGATGATTCCAAAAAAGAAGGTAAGACAGAAGTAACGGGTAAAGTAGCTTTTACGTTGTATGACACATTCGGATTTCCATTAGACCTGACAGAACTCATTCTTCGTGAAAACCATTTCACCGTAAATATTGAAGACTTCACATCAGAAATGCTTAAACAAAAAGAACGTGCCCGTAATGCAGCAGCCATTGAAACAGGCGACTGGATAACGGTAAGAGAAGGTGACAGCAATTTCGTAGGATATGATGCCACTTCGTGTGAAACAACAATTCTACGTTATCGGAAAGTAAAGCAAAAGAATCAGGAATACTACCAGCTGGTTCTCTCCAATACGCCATTTTATGCCGAAATGGGAGGACAAGTAGGCGATAACGGCTGGCTGAAATCTGAAAAGGGCGACATTGAAATTATTGATACCAAAAAGGAAAATAACCTGGCTGTACATTTTGCAACCAAACTTCCGGAAGATGTCACCGAAACATTTACAGCAATCATTAATACTGAAAAACGCAAGGCTACAGAATGTAATCATACAGCCACCCACCTGTTGCATGAGGCTTTACGCTTGATACTGGGCACCCATGTAGAACAAAAAGGATCTTACGTAAGTCCTGACACATTGCGTTTCGACTTTTCACATTATCAAAAGTTGACCAGGGAAGAAATACGTGCCGTAGAACAAATTGCCAACCGTAAAATACGTGAAAACCTGCCTTTGAAAGAACGTCGTGATACCCCTATTGCCGAAGCACAGGCTTTAGGAGCCATGGCTTTGTTTGGTGAAAAGTATGGCGAGACCGTAAGGGTCATACAATTTGGTACTTCTACAGAGCTGTGTGGAGGAACCCATGTGCAGGCTACCGGTGAAATTGGCATGGTAAGGATTGTTTCAGAAACATCCATTGCTGCCGGGATTCGTCGTTTAGAAGCTATTACTGCCGCGGGCATTGAGAGCTTGCTTGACAACCAACAGGACACACTTATCGAGGCACGCGAATTACTCAACAATACTCCCGACCTGCTCAACGCCATCAAGAAATCTGTGGATGAGAACGCTGAGTTAAAAAGACAACTTGAAGGCTTTATGCACGAAAAGATCATGACTTTGCGCGACAAGCTCATTCATGAGGCAACTTTGGTAAATGGGATCAAAATCATTCAGTATCAATCCGATTTATCAGTTGATGCTATCAAGACCTTGGCATTTCAAATCAGGAACATCGTCACCGAAAAGCTTTTCTTTGTAGCTGGAAGTGTTCATGAAGGTAAACCATCATTGACCGTGTTGCTATCCGATGATGTAGTGGCAACAGGTTTAAATGCTGTAAACATTGCCCGTGAAGCTGCCAAAGAGATTCAGGGAGGGGGAGGTGGACAACCATTCTTTGCTTCTGCCGGAGGTAAAAATGCTGCAGGTATTCAGAAAGCAATTGAAAAAGCATTAAAAGCCATTAACTAAATTAATTGGAAGACAACCTTAAGTTGATTTTCTGACTAATTTTTCCTGGCGGGATGATTCACAAGTCATTCCGTCTTTCTTTTTGCTTATATCATTTTATCTAAAACAATAAATAACAACATTTCAAATAAATTAGTCTGCCCAATACGGCCTTCTACCGAAACAAGTTGAAAACTAAATTTATAACATTTACAACATTGTTCCTACTGATTCTACTTCAGTCCTGCAAAGTAGTAAAGGAAACACACAAAGAAATATTCGCAGAAACAACTCCGGTGGACAGAGTCTGGGGCATTGACATCTCACATTACCAGGATATATTTGACTGGGATAAACTGAAACAAGGAGAACCGGGCTTTATTTTCATAAAAGCCTCCGAAGGTAGCACTGTTAAGGATCCAAAATATACAGAATACTATAAAAAGTTACGGAAACTGAACATCCCGGTAGGTTCCTATCATTTCTTTACCTACATGACCAGTGGAAAAGATCAGGCAAAAAACTTCCTATCAATTGCCCAATATCAGCATGGTGATTTGCCATTAGTGCTCGATGCTGAATTTGCAAAAAAAATGCCGGATAAAGAACATATTAAAAATCAACTATTGGATTTTATGGCTGCCGTCCATGATAAAACCGGACATTACCCGATCATCTATTGCGCCTATAAATACTTCTTGCTTTACCTGAAAGGTAGTCTTGCCCCTGAATGTAAACTCTGGATCGTCGATTATAAAAGCAACCCCAACTGCAATTGGATATTCTGGCAAACTACCGAGAAATACAGGGCAGCCGGGATCAAAGGATATGTGGATTTCAATCTGTTTTATGGCACTAAAAAGGATTTAAAAAGTCTGCTATACTAAATACGAAATAAAGTAAACTTTTATTGCACTTCAGGTCTGATACTGTTAAAAAAACAGCTGAGCTTTATAAGTCAATACTAGCAACATAAAATACAAATAGTGCATAAATAACTTCCAGTTCCATCGTTTAATACGCAAGAGCCGGTTTGTTAAATTATATATATATTATAATTGTTATTATCCCTGATGAATCACTTATTATCCTCAAGGGTTCTCTGTAAGCCGTCTGTCAAATTATTACCTGTTTGAATATGTAATTTTACAATCTATAACGAACGGATATAGCAATTTGATCAGCGACGAATCCACTTCCACTGGCATTAAGTTGAACACCTGGTCTGTAATCCAATGACAATCTCAATGGAATATCAAAATTGTATTCAAGGCCTATCTGTCCTAAAATAGAAAAAGGATATCCTGAATAATTAAAATCTACATATGTAGTGTCTGAAAGAAAACTCATAATAGTCATATAATCAATTTGATATAAAAAGATGAATCGTTGAAAAGAAAGATGAAATAATCTTAAATGATTTTGTTAGTTATTATTAATTCGCTAAATTTGAGGTGATTAATAATTTCACTAACATTGATGATTCGATATTCTGGAGCATCATTCAACAAATTTTCAACTATGAGAAAAAGATTCGAGCAACAATTACAGATAGGTCAAATCCCAATATCACAAATAGAGGTTAATTCCAAGTATCGTTCCGGTTTTCCAAAATTAGTGCTTGCTTTAAAATTCCTGTTCCTTACTCCAGAATATAACGAGAAGGTTTTCAGTATATTAGAACATAAGATTTTAAAAGGAAAGCAAAATACCGGTCGTCCAGGTATGGATTTGTGGGTATTATTTGTATTAGCTCAGACTCGTTTATGCCTCAATCTCAGTTATGATGACCTACATTTTCTAGCAAATACGAACAAAATGTTGCGAGAAATCATGGGTATTGAATTTGACTTATATTACAGTCATGAACCCATAGAATTCGAATATCAAAACATACTTGACAACGTATCTTTATTGGACGATAACACTGTGTTGGAATTAAATCAGGTCATTATCGCAATGGGGCACGATGTGTTTAAAAAAAAAGAGGAGGAACCATTGCGCTTAAAGACTGATAGCTTTGTGGTAGAGAGCAACGTGCATTTCCCAACTGATTACAATTTGCTATGGGATAGTGGTAGAAAATGTATGGCCATTATCGAGAAGTTTCTTGAAAAATATAAAAGTATTCCTGGTTGGCGTAAATTGTCTTCGTGGTATCGAGTTCTAAAAAACTCTAGTCGGGCATTAGGTCAAGTGGGCAAAGCAGGCGGAAAAGACAAGGAAGCTCGCTTGCTAAAAGCAGCTACCGATTATCTTGATAGAGCCCGTTTATTTTTGGCAAAATTAGAAAAAGAGAAACCTAATTTTCCGTTATTAGATGTGCAAGACCTTGGTTTACAACTAGAATTGGAGTATTATCAATCAATGTTAATCAAGCATATTGATTTGGTAGAACGTCGTATAATCAAGGGCGAAACTATACCACACGAAGAAAAGTTATTTTCTATTTTTGAGACTTATACAGAATGGATTACAAAGGGTAAACAAAATCCGAGCGTGGAATTAGGCAAGAATTTTCAAGTAACATGCGACCAGTTCAACTTGATTGTAGATTATAAGGTCATGGAACATGAAGTTGATAAAACTACTGTCATTGCATTGGGCGATAGAGTATTAAATAGATTCAATGTCGCTAGTTGGAGTTTTGACAAAGGCTTCTACAGCAAGATTAACAAAGAGATTCTGGAGCTTAATATAGAACAACTAGTGATGCCGAAAAAGGGAAAACTTAACCAAATGGAAAAAGTGCAAGAGCATGAAAGGAAGTTTAAGAAAATCCGTAATCAACACAGTGCAATCGAGTCAGACATTAATGGATTAGAACACAGAGGATTGGATCGATGCCCAGATAAAGGCTTTGCTCATTTTAAAAGGTATCTGGGTTTAGGGGTTTGTGCATATAATCTTCATAAGATAGGAGCCGAGCTGATTAGAATCAAAAGAGCGAAAGAGAAAGAACTCAAAAGTGCTGCTTGATAATATCTTAAAATATTGGGAACTGAATAATTGACTGGAAAACAGAATGGAGATGTCATGTTAAGTTGTGAACAATTAATTAACAATCAGTGACTTCATATCAAATAATGAAATTATCAACCAAAAAAACATGAAACAGGATTAATGAAATTATTTGTTTAACTCAATATATTCTCATTTTAAAAAAAAACAGCGAGTTTTCTTGCTGACACTATGTATATGAATAATAACCCAATCCTGCACCGACACCGGCATACCAATTAAATCCTTTAGATAAAGATTCAAGATCCCATACCCACTGATAAATCCCGGATAAAGAAAATTCTGTGTAGTTACTGTTTATGCCATAACCGTAAGTTCGAAGCCCTAACCCCAATTCTAATCGATTAGCACTGCTTAATCCTGTTTGAAAAGATATTTCTGTAGGATAACCCAATCGAAGTCCAATTGTTTTGCCATCTGCCTGTGCCTTAACAAGACCCACAAAACTCACTACTAAAGCGAGCGTAAGAATAAACTTTTTCATACTTCCTTAATTTTAGTTGTTGATTCGTCAAAATGATTAAAATTGATTGTATGAAAATTAAACAAAAAGATTAAAAGGATTGTTCAGTTGCACTTCAATTAAATTAAATATTGTTTATATGTAATGAATTGTATTTTAACCAACTACCATTTTAACAGCATGAAAAGTCTTCATATATTTTTTGAATAACTCCCTGGTTAGAGTATCAATCAGCAAAAAAAATTATAATAAACAATACTAATGAAACATTATGTATTAAAACCGAGAAAGTAGACTCTCAATTTTTAGAATTTCTCATTCAAGTAAATGAAAATAGTACAAAAAAGGATGATGGATGATAATTTATAAAAAAATAAGAAATAAATTGAATTGATCTTATTGAAAACTTTCTATCTTTGTAATTGTTACAATAACTGAAAACATTTAAAATACGAGCATATGTTTGAATCTCATCAATATCTACGTCAATTTTCAATCAAACCTTCCGTGCAGCGTTCTGCAGTAATGAATTTTTTGTTGAATAATAGAATTCATCCAACTATCGACGAAATATACATGGCATTAAGTCCATCCATGCCAACCTTATCTAAAACGACTGTATACAACACTCTCGATTTGTTTGTTGAACGGGGGGCAGTACGTGCGTTGGCCATCGATGAAAGAAATGCGCGGTATGACGTGGATATATCAGCCCATGCCCATTTTATGTGTCGGAGTTGTGGTGCTGTAAAAGACATCTTTGGACTTAAAACCAACATGTTTCAGATACCTGAAACCACAAAACTCGAGATTGACACTGTTGAAATATCCTACTTTGGGAAGTGTGAAAAATGTAGCGGAAATTAAATAACCAGCATAATTCGGTTCATTGAATTATAGAGATTGCTAAAAGAATACGTTCTGTTCATAAAAACTGATTCATCAAGATTCGATACCAGTCACTTTTAATCCGACTCAAATGTCAGGAAGGAGGTTCATGATTGTATGGTATCTCAACCCGAATAGTCGTTCCTTTGCCAGGTTTTCCGGATATGAATAGTTGCCCTTCAAGGAGAAAGACCCGTTCTTTCATTCCAATCATTCCGTATGAATCCTGACGCGTTGTTTGATTCTCATCAAACCCGATTCCGTTATCAATTATTTCCATAACCAGTTTATGCGACCGGATACTTAATTGGAGCTTTACGGACGTTGCCTGGGCATGTTTGGCGACATTCGTCAGGGCTTCCTGAAGTATGCGGAATAATGCCACAGATTGCTGTTGATTAATATTTAACTTCAAAATATCACATTTAAACTGGCAAGGAATATGAAGCCTTTCCTGAAATTCATGTAAATAGGATTTGGCAGCCTCTTCAAATCCAAGTAATTCGATCAATTCTGGTCGAAGTCCATTCATAATCCTACGGGTCGTTTTAATGGTTTTATCCACCAGGTTGGACAACTCATCAAATTTACCCAGTATTTGTTCCGAACTGACATTATCCATTCCTTTTGACAGTTCTTTCTTAAACATTCCCAGATCGATTTTCAAGGCTACTAATATTTGTCCGAGATCATCATGTATTTCACGCGATAAACCAATCTTTTCTTCTTCCCGTATTTCCTGTAAATGGGTTGCAAATTTCCTCAATTCCAGCTGGGTATTTTTCAATGCTTCCTCTGTTCGTTTTTGTTCGGTAATATCGAGATTAATAATCTGATAGTGTTTGACCCCATTCCATAACACTTCGTTTCTCCAAACCTTGACATGGCGGATTCCCCCATTTTTAGTAATCATGCTTTTCTCATATTCAGTCACTTCTAATCCTTTTTTCCTATTTGCAGCCCGTTTCAAATGTTGAACATAACTTTCAGGGGTATACCATTCAATGCTAGGAATACTTTCGAATTCTTCGAGGCTGTTGAATTCATACATTTTTAGGAAGGCTTTATTGACATAAATAGTTTTTCCTTTCATTGTTATAATTCGTATACCCAAAGGAGATTCTGAAATTGAACGGCGAAAATTCTCTTCCGACTGTAAATACCAATCATTCACTATTTTCAATTCAGTTGCCTGTTGTTGCTTCACTTTGTTTTGATGTAGCAGTTCCAGGTTGGCAATAACCAGCTCTGCCGCCCTTTTTTCTTTTTCAATATTCTGGTAAACAAGTTCCTTGTTAGCTATTATTAATTCAGATGCCCGTTGTTCTTTTTCTTTATAATTTAAAACAAGTTTAATATTGGCATTAATTAATTCTATTGCCTGTGCAACTTTATCCTTCTGTTGAATCGCAAGTTCCTTGTTGGTCTGACTAAATTCAGCTGATATTTTTTCTTTTTCTTCATAATTAAAAACGAGTTTTAAATTGGCATTCATTAATTCTAATGTCTTTTCTTCATTTTCTATATTTTGAATGGCTAGTTCTTTATGGATTATACCTAGCTTTGAATCCAGTTTTTCCAACTCTTCTTTTTGAAACTTAAACTCTTTGTCAGTAGCGATAATCAACCTTAGGGCGTTTTCTTCGTTTGCAAAGATCAGCTTTGCAACATATTCATTTTTCTCTTCGCTTTGAGAACGAAAGTCTTTGTTCGCACTTACTAATGCTAAGGCATTATCTTCGTTTGCCTTGATTAACTCTACTACCTGTTCATTCTTGTCTTTGTTTTTTGAAATGCCTGCCTTGGCAGCAGACTTTAATCCAAAGGCATTTTTTTCATTCGCTTTAATTAATTCAGAAACATGTTCATTATTCTCATCATTTTGAATGGAGAATGTATTATTCGCAGTAAGCAACTCAGAAGCGTTTTCTTCATTTGACAACAGAAGGCCAGTTAGTTTTTCTCTTTTATTATTAAGAGATACGCCATCAGATTTGAATAATTCTAACTCTGATGCTTTTTTTTTGTTTGCTCTGTTTAACTTTGCTATCCGAAGCTTTTTCGTTTTATTCATAATTCGTTCATATAATAAAATCCGGTCAATAATAACAAACTTCAATTAATGGCTGGAACAACTAAAACACAATCACATACTTTATCTATAATACCTGTACCCATTTAATTATTAATTTAAACTACAACGATTTATGATGAATTATCACATTATAACAAAGGAACAATTCCAGTGTGGAATTGTTCCTTTGTTATTCATTTAATATTTTTATCTGAATCCTGCCCGATTAAATCTTTTGAGCGGTTATTTGACTTATACCTGTTTCAAATTCTATTCTTGATATGTTATCAAAGCCTGCTGATCGAAGCATCTCTGTCACTTCCTGCTCTGTAAAGCAATCTCCGGCTTCAGTCCCAACCAGCATATTTACGGCAAAAATAGCTCCAAATGTTGGTTGTGTCCTGTCATTATTCATTATCCAGTCCTGAATGATAATTTTACCGGGTGAGTTCAACGCAGTAAAACATTTCTTGATGAGGTCCTGATTTACTTCTAATGAATTGCTGTGAATGATGGCGGACAAAAATATCAAATCAAATCCTGCTGGCAACTCATTTGTTATGTAATCACCGGTATAGGTCTTTATTTTGTCTGTGAATCCTTCCTGAGCCATAAACTTTTTGGTGATTGGTATCACATTGGGCAAATCAAAAACCGTTGCTTCAATTTCAGGCTTTTTAGTAACGAATTCCATAGAATAGGCACCTGAACCACCCCCAATATCCAATACTGAATTTATCCCGGACAAATCAATGTTGGCTAACTGTTGGGGAGCCATTTTCTTTGCTCTGTCATGCATGGCATTAATGAACGGAAAAAGCCAATCTTCTCCCCGGGCATTAATTTCTGACGGATTAGCCGCGTTGCCCGTTTTTACAACCTGAGTCAGATTGCTCCACGTTTTCCAGAGATGGTTCGAATGCATCAGACCTCCCAGGAATTCAGGACTCTTTTTAGAGAGAAAAGTAAAGCTATCCCTGGTATTAAAAAACAATTGATCTTGTTTTTCAAGAAAACCCAAGGATACCAGTGCATTCATTAACCTTTCACTGGCATGTTCGTTCAACCCTAACTGGCTGGCAAGTTGATGATTGGTCGTACCGGCTTCTTCGATATTTGTAAACAGGTCAAGCTCAAAGCCACTCAATAATATTCTGCTCTTTTGATACGAAGTTGCAAATTCTCTAATCGTGTTTGGATTCATACTACTTAAATTTAAAGGTTATTTTAGATTCAAATCATTTCTCTTGTATCGGATTTAAATGAATCCCTGAGGAAATACAAATATATTATTTCATTCTGAGAAAATGCCCCTAAAGAAACAAAAAATCTTTAGGGGCAAATAATCTTTATTTTCACTGTTTAATTTAGTGATGTTCCAATACGCTTGAAAATTCATAATGTACATTCGTTATTTCAGGCTTGACATTTGATGAAACGCCATTTCTGTTCAGGATAGGAGTTAAACTTTCCCTGAATTTATTAAAATTCCTTTCCGATTCCCAAACTTCGCATACAATCATATTGCTACCTTTTAGTGATCCAACATGGTAAATTAATCCTTCCGGATGCTCTAAACCAATGGAACGCAATTCTTCCGAAACCTTATCATATTGATTTGTAGTTAAGTTGGGGAAGTTGTACTGAACTAATATTTTTTCCATAATGAACTTAAAATAAAATTGTTATTAATTATAAGTAGTCACGGCTTGAAATACCTATACTACCTAAGTTCAAAAACACCATGATTCGCTCAAACAACTACCGGTTGAATTTGTTCTTTTTGAAAATAATTCTTCACAGGTTTTATCTGCTGTTTAATAATCATTGAATGTATTTTGATTCTATTCTAATTTCAATTCTTTCAATTCCAATGAATCTGGACTCTTGCTGTTCAATACTTTTTATGCAGCCACCAATGGATGACTACTAATTTAGCTTTTAGCATACAATTCGGGGGTTGCATTTAACATCGGAAACTGCATCTGATGCCAATATGGATAAGTGGGTCGAATTTCGCTGACTTTGTCAAGTCTTTTCACCTGGTCAATGGTCAAGTTCCATCCTACAGTTTCCAGATTTTGTTTTAATTGCACCTCGTTTCTTGCTCCGATTATGATACTGTCTACTGTGGGTCTCTGCAACAACCAGTTCAATGATACCTGGGCAATGGTTTTATCCGTTTCACCTGCTATCTCATCAAGGACATCCACAATATTGTAAAGCCTCTTATCATCATCCGGAGCAGCTTCTATAGGACTGCCTCCTTGAGCAACCCGTGCATCGGGCGGTGCAGGCTGGTTCCTTCTGTACTTGCCGCTCAACTTGCCACTCGCTAACGGGCTCCAGACTATCGTCCCTATTTTCTGATCGATTCCCAAGGGCATTAACTCCCATTCAAAGTCCCTGTTCAGTAATGAATAATAACACTGTTGGGCAATGTATTTCGACCAGCCATACCGTTCCGAGACAGTCAATGATTTCATTAAATGCCATCCCGAGAAATTGGAACAGGCAATATACCTGACTTTTCCACTTTGTACCAAGGCGTTCAGGGCATTCAGCGTTTCTTCTACCGGAGTATTTGCATCAAAACCATGCATGTGGTAGATGTCTATGTGATCTGTTCCTAACCGTCTGAGGCTTTCTTCACATGACTTTATAAGATTGAATCGTGAGGAACCAAAATCATTGACTTCATCCGACATTGGAAATGTTGCTTTCGTTGAAATCAACAGCCGGTCTCTTAACCCCATGATGGCTTTTCCTAATATCTCTTCTGCCATGCCCTTGGAATAAACATTGGCTGTATCAAACAGATTTACCCCGGCATCCAGGCACAAATTAACCATACGCCTGGCTTCATCGGCCTGAGTACTTCCCCATGCCTTAAAAAACTCATTACCACCACCAAAAGTTGCTGTACCAAAACTCAATACCGGCACTCTTAATCCTGAATTTCCTAATTGTCTGTATTCCATTTATGAGTATTAATTAATAAAACATTCTGATAATAACAACAATTGTAAAGAGAAAGAAGTTTTATTTATTCTGCCGGGTCTTTTCCCTCACAATGGAATCAAACCGGGCTGGTTCTTCCATCAAGGGGCTGTGCGCTGAATGTTCAAATACGAAATACTCTTTTTTTGGTGCCTTGAGTCGGTCAAAGAAACTTTTGGCCAGGAGACTCGGGGTTTGATAGTCGTATTTCCCCTGGAAGATATAGACAGGTATCCGCATGCTGTCGATATCCAGAAACAGGTTGCTCCGGATCACCGCAGGCCATAGATACCTGACTGAAAACATGCCGGCTTTCATAAAGTTCAGTTTCTCCAATACAGTATATTCAGGAGTATTGAGTATCATTTTCACCATGGGCAACAAACTGATCATTCCATGGGTAACACCTCCTCCAAATTTGCCCACATAGTTCCTTTCGGCCATGGTATAGCCCATCCATTTATTTATATCGGCCAGTGAGTCAGGGAAGTTCATCTCAGTCAAGTGTTTCAGGACAGCCGCATCATTGCGATTTTTCGCCTGTTCCTTTACCCATTCATAGGATAGTTTCTCGCCCTGATACTGCTCACACACTTGTCCGATACCAAAGTACGCGTAATAGAGACCGGGGTTCTCATGTGCCGTCAAAATGCCCAACAACGACCCCCAGGAATGGCCCATGATATAGATCTTATCCTTCTTAAAACGTTTGGCCAGTAACAGGCTCAGCTCCCGTGTATCTGAAATCATCTGGGCCAGATTCATGCTTTCCACAGGGATCTTTGTAGAATATGACTTCCCGGCTCCGCGTTCTTCCCAGTACACCATGACAAAATCCTTTTCAATCTCCCGGTTGGTCCGTTTCATAAAGGCAAACTCAGGATTGCCAGGTCCACCATGTAGAAACAGCATGACAGGTTTGTTTCGGTTAACACCCCGAATGATGATATACTGTTCAACTCCTCCAAGCACGACTTTCTCAATCGTCGATATGCTGCCCGGGATTACGTTCCCGTACCTGTCAGTGATGGGAGCTGCCGTGCCCGGACTCTTGACCCACAACATACTGGTAAGTATGATTGCAATAAGAACTATTCCACCTAGGATAGATAGGAACACCCGTGTGACTTTTTTACTAGAACGACTCATTTTTCAAAGTATTATACGTTTTTTTAAATTATACTTAATTGATCCATATTGAATTCTTAATAATTAATTACATTTTCACTGGTCTGGTTCTTAAATAATCTTTGAGGTTAATATTCCCGGGTAATGCCTTCTTAAGCGATTCGGTTGGTCGGATCCAAACAACAATAGTATCTTTTCTGGTTGAAAATTTAGATTCGAACATACATATTGCAACCGGTAATAATTTCATTCCTGCCGGTAAATTTTCATTGTCCAGACTTTGCATTCCCTTTGTATTACCTATTAGTAAAGGATAAAAGTCATTTCTAGTGAACTCTTTTCTCTTAATTATGCTATCATCATTATTAAATGCCTTTAATGGTTCGTTTTTGTTGAACTGCATAGCAGTAACAAAATTGTGTTCAGTACAATAGAATGCCATGCAAGCATATTTTTCGTGATCTTCATTCCAATCAGGATTTTCATTTTTATAAAATACTCCTTTTTCATTCAACTCAATTCCAAGAGGTTTTAATTGACTCGCATTTAAGTACAAAAAATCATGTTTTGTTGTCCTGCTACAACTGCAAATAGCCACCAAAGA
>Ga0364914_10213_pt1 | contig 24424 bp, 15 predicted proteins | sample ExccelJu500001D3_3_FD_206954 | JGI IMG/M metagenome (GOLD analysis project Ga0364914, IMG submission 206954) | Enriched cells from Trout Bog Lake Hypolimnion, Wisconsin, USA - BchlTB.June25.5000.01.D3 | ecosystem: Environmental > Aquatic > Freshwater > Lake > Hypolimnion/Profundal zone | place... | reverse complement strand
TGCCGATATACAATCCTGGAGAAAAAGTGATCTGGGACGTCAATGTCACGGCTGTTGGGGTTGAGGACGGATCAGAGGTTCTTCTGGAATGGAAGGCCGTATCATGGAGCGGGCAGGAGGTTTCGGGTCAAACCAAAGCAACACTGCAAGAAAGCAAAGCGGTGCTGCGCATGGAATACATCCCGCCACTGAGCGGATGGTACGACGTCGGCTTATCGGTGAGCGGCGGGAGTGTGTCAAAGACCAAGGTTAGTAGAGCGTTCGTGGTGGGAGGAACCGTAAAGGGCACAGGGGCAAACTTTCGCTATGGAGTTACGGCGCACACCTCCCGGTGCGGTGCTTCAGATATGGATCGGGAGATGGAACTGCTCCATAGGCTGGGCGTGGACATCGTCCGGGATGACATGCCGTGGTCTAGCGTCGAGCCCCAAAAGGACGATTGGAAGTTTGAGCAAACCGATCTCTATCTGGATCTGCTCGGTCGGGCGGGAATTGAACTGCAAGCGGTTCTTGGTTACGGCGTGAAGTGGGCATCCACCGGAAATCCAAACTCGAAAGACTGGCATGAGTGGCATAACACCGCACCTCAAATGGAACCCTGGCTCACCTACGTTCGCACCGCTGTAGAGCGCTACAAGGGGCGCGTGCGCTACTGGGAGATATGGAACGAGGAGGATATCAGCTCGTGGCTCAGTCCGACAGAAAAGTATACAGAGCTTTTTGATAACAGCGCCCGTCTGATTATGGAGGTCAATCCCGAGGCGCAAGTTCTTAACGGTGGATTCTCCGCCACACCCCGCCTACCCAACCCCGATTTCATGCAGAAGTTTAGTTCAGCCGCAGACAAAACTTGCTGGGCAGACTGGGCGTATCATGATTACCACACCTTTTCCCAGTTGCTGACACGCAATGCCGAGCAGCTTGAACTTTATAAAAAGGCAGGCATGAAGATTCCGGTCTGGATCAACGAGGGCGGCTTCCACAGCCTCAATGTTGGCGGCGAACACAAGCAGGCGGTGACTTTGGTGAAAAAATACGCCTCCTGCCCGGCACTGGGCCTGCCAGTGAAGGGTTATTTCTGGTACGATCTGCGCGACGATGGCTCGGATCCTAACGAAAAGGAACATCACTTCGGCTTGGTGCGCCGGAATTACGACCCCAAACCCGCTTACGCAGCCTATCAGAATGTGATCCGCGAGCTGTCCACGTGTCGCTTTGAGCGCAAGCTGGAGGACAAGGAATCGCCGTCCGGACTTTGGGCGCTGCTTTACCGCCGAAGCGAGAAAGAAACCGTGCTGGTGGTGTGGCGCGAAGGCGGAGAGAACCAGGAAACCCCGGTTTGGTTGGGCGCGGGAAAAGGCGGCGTAATGGGAGCTTCCGACATCATGGGCAATCCGGTGCCGACCAGCCCCGCGCCGGCGGGGATTTTTCTCAAGATCGGAGATGAGCCCGTGTTTGTCACCCTGCATGGAAACGCGCCCAAACTGCGTTCTGTGCTCGATATTGATCCGGTGGTTGTGCTGCCCGGCCAGGCCTCCGGCTTGCGCATGACGGTGAGCAATCCATTTTCCAAGCCCGTGGAGGCAAAACTCGGCGTGCGGTCGGATTTGGATGGCCTCGAATGGGAGCCGGGCAGTGAAATGATCGTCTCGCTGGCTCCAAAAGAGAAAAAGGAGATTTCCCTGCGTGCGATTTTACCTGATAAGGCCGCCGCCGGATTGGACTGGCGGCAGACGCACAAGTTAGAGATCAACTTGGATATAAATGATTCCGGAAAACCTCTCCGAGCCCAAGCCCCCATCCAAATTGGTCTGGCCATTCCCAAGCTTGCCCAACCCACCGCAACTGGGACATTCCCGAAACTGGAAGCATCTAATGCCCTGAAGCTGGATCTGCAGGGTCGGGACTTCATCCACAACCTTTTTTCGGCCGAGGTCAACGACGTGATGCAATGGGCGGGGGATGCGGATCTTTCCGCCACCGGATGGCTGGCCTGTGATGACAACGCCCTTTACCTCCAAGTGGAAGCCAGGGATGATATACACCGGCAGAAGGATATTGGTTTGGAAATGTGGCAGGCCGATTCCCTGCAGGTGGGCCTTCTTTTTGATGATGCCCACCCGGACAACTTCATCGAGCTGGGTGTGGCGCAAAATGAAGAGGGAAGAACGGGAGGCTGGGTATGGGCGACAAGCAAGACGACATCTCTCCCGCTGGGACGGTTGGATGAACCTGCCTGGAAAAATGTGACAAGGGAAACCGGGCGTACCCTTTATCAACTGGCGCTGCCCTGGAACATGCTGGGGTTCATCAACGGATCACCCAAAAATGCCTTCCGTCTCAACTTTATCGTCAACGACGATGACGGCCACGGCCGCAAGCAATGGGTGCAACTCACCCCCGGATTGGGCGATGAGAAAGCCCCTAGTTTCTACCGCCTCTTTATGTGCCACTGATGAGCTCGTTTCATGACTGAAGACCCCAATCCCGCTTGCAGTCCGACTCTTTTCAACGTTCGCAATTATGGCGTAAAGGGGGACGGCATCGCGAACGACACAATCGCCATCAATCAGGCCGTTGAAGCTTGTGCCCGCATCAACGGGGGGCAGGTCCACTTTCTTAACTTTGATGCCGGAGCGGTTTTAGCCGGCACAACAGACCTGTCGCAGTACCAGCGACAAGCAGTGCCTGAGCATTTGTGGGAGGCACAATTAGGCCAATGGCACCGTGCCCTCATCATCGGCGAAAATCTCGAGGACGTGGCTATTATCGGGCAAGGGGGCATTGACGGCAGCCATGTCTTCGACCCAGACGGCGAGGAAAATATGCGCGGCCCTCACGCCATCGCATTCGTTAATTACAAACGTTTTACCTTCGCCGCCAATGTATGAACGCAGCTGCCATCTGCATTTTTCCAGGCGATTGCCCTCTTTATTTATGAAAAGCTCTATCCAGCCTGGCTTTATGGAAGCGCGTCTGACGCGCATGGCTGACTACGGGGACACCCATTTCGATCCCGATTGGTCGCTTCTGAAGCTTCCTGCTTATCGAAATGTTCACACTGAACATCTTCCAGCCAACTCAATGCGACACCCGATTCGGGAATCGCTCTATTACGCGCTGTCGCTATTGGAGCGAGACGGCGATGGCGATGTGGAACGTGCTCGCACTATTATACTCAAGGTGACGTCTTTGCAGAGTTCCATCGATCCGTCCAGCGCACTATACGGCCTGTGGAATTACTTTGCCGAGGAATCGACAGAGGATTGGCCGCACCCCGACTTGAACTGGGCGGATTTCAACGGCATGACGCTTTTGCTGATTTGGCATTTGCACGGTGACCGGTTCGACGAAAGCACGGCACTTCTCATTCGCGAGTCCATTTACCGCGCCGCCTGCTGCATCCGTCGGCGGAACGTAACCATGGCTTACACGAACATTGCGATCAAAGGAACATTCGTGACGCTTGCGGCAGCGGAATTACTTGGCGACATGAGCCTGATGGGCTATGCCGTGGACCGGGCCAAAAGGCTGCATGCGGAGATTTTTAAAACGGCCTGCTTTTCCGAATACAACAGCCCGGCTTACGTCGGGGTCAGCCTCGGGGGGCTAACGGCAGTTGACAACTTCGTTCTTCACGAGCCTTCCCGAGTGCTATGCCAGGAAATCCAGCACCGCTTTTGGATGCATGTTGCCAAGCATTTTCATGTACCGACATGCGAGCTAGCAGGGCCGCATTCCCGCGCCTACTCGACCAGGCTCAACGACGCACCGCTTTTGCTTGGAACCCTCATGGTGAAGGCCACCTCGGGAGATTTGGATTTTGATTTTTCGCACAACCAGCATGAAGAAGGCTTTGATGCGTTCTACGGCTATTTCCTCAAACCAGATCTTCCCCCCACCGCTCGTGAACTGCTGCTGAACGCAAATCGCACGGAGACGGTGGTCGAAGTCGCTGATCCTCGTGACACGATCTACTCCTGGTGGCGTCCCGTTGTGCAACCTGATACGCGCGATGGCTCCGCTCGTGTTACAACCCCAATACCGGCCCGGATTACCACGCATCTGAATCCAGATTTCGCGCTCGGAAGCGTTAACCTGATGGACGGCTGGGAGCAGCGGCAGAATTTGATCGGCTATTGGAAAAATCGCCATGGTCGAATCGGCTATGTACGGCAACGCTACTTGCATGACGACCGCCCCTGTTGCAGTGGCTATTTTGCATCGGTGCAGCAGGATGGCATCGTGCTAGCGGCGAATTTTCTCGTCCAATACTGTGACCATCATGTCAGCATTCCTGCGGACGAAATCACGGCAGAGTTCTTGGGGACGGTGATCGAGGTCGACAATGAGGGTGAGCAATTTGACGTTTGGTTGGACGATCATGCCCTGTTGCCAGCCGAAGCTAATCAGGCAATTTGGCAACCCGGTCAGCATATTTGGCTGAGGCTTCCCACTATCTGGATCGCTCTGCGGCTTCTGGCACACGAGGCCCGCCCCACTACGGGAATCACCCCACAACTTAGCTTCGATGGAAGTCGCTTGGAGGTGCGCCTACCTCACTACCACGGCGCACAAAAAACCCTGAGCTGGACGGATTTCGAACGCACGCACACTTCCTTCGCCCTCTGGATGGCATCGCCGCAAGCAGATTGGGATCGGTGGCAAGAAGGCGTGCTTTGCCAACAGAGTCAAGTGGATTGCCAGAACCAGCGCGACGCAAAAGTATCGATGGGGAAGATGATGTTTTCCGTTCCACTCGCGGTTGTGCCCCGCGAGAATTTACCGGAATCTGTGCATTTCCAGCCGACCTCAGATGAAGGGTGTGGAATATGATTCTTAAAGCCTTCGTCATGTCCGTGAATCCGGGAATGGAAGATGAGTATGTGAAGCGACACAATCCCATCTGGCGCGAATTGGAGAATGTCATCAAGGAACATGGCGTGCATTTCTACGCCATTTTTCTGCATCCCGAAACGCGGCAATTGTTCGCCTTGGCTGAAATCGAAAATGAGGCGCGATGGGAAGCAGTCGCTCAAACCGATGTCTGCAAAAAGTGGTGGGCGCACATGAAGGAAATCATGCCGTCAAACCCTGATAACAGCCCGCGTTCCACGAACCTCCGCGAAGTTTTTCAGTTGGGGAAGGTCGCCAACATCGTCGCTGGCGCAAATCAATAGAACATCCCTTATGAACTCTATCCCTAAAATTGGACTCATCGGAGTTGGTGGGTATGGCGAACGACATCTTGAGGCCATCCGAAATCTAGAGCAGACCCGCGAGGTTCAGTTGATCGCAGTAGCGGATCCTAATATTTCTCAAAATAAGGAATGTGCGAGTCTCCTGAAAAGCAAGGTTCGCATCTACGAGAACTATCATGAGATGCTTCTCAATGAACCCACGCTCGACGCAGTATCCTTAGTAACCCCAATTCCTTGCCATTTCAAAATGGTAAAAACTTGCCTGGAGCGCGATCTCTTTGTCTACTTGGAAAAACCGCCAGTTCCTTCTCTTTGCCAGCTTGAAAAACTGATCGCCGCCGATACGAACCTAAAGGTGGCCGTAGGATTCCAGTTGATCGAATCAGACTGGAGTCGGCAGCTTAAACGGTGGATTTCAGGGGGTGAACTGGGCGAAATAGCGGAGATCCGTGCGGCGGCTTGCTGGCCGCGTCCGGACAGTTACTACCAACGTTCCAAATGGGCAGGACGTATGTCAATTGACGGAGAGCCTGTCTTCGATGGTCCTGCCACCAATGCACTTTCCCACCTCATTCACAACATCATGTTTCTCGCTGCGACGGGATCAGAGGAGTTCGAACAACCGATCGAAGTGCAGGGGGAACTGTACCGCGCCCGCCCGATAGAGAGCTACGATGTGGCCTGCTTGCGTGGGCGTTTCTCGTCCGGGATCCGCTTTTTTGCAGCACTTACTCATGCTACGGAGAAGCCGCTTCCCTTCCAAATGGAGATCATTGGATCCAAAGGTTGGGCGAGAGTTTCGGGGGATGGGCAACTTGTGGAAAGCAACCTGGGAACGGTTCACTGCACCGACGAAATTGCTGATACGATGCTCAGATCTTATCGCCATTTCATTGGCTATCTCAAAGGAGAGAGAAAACGACCCTCCACACTTCTGCGTGATACAAGAGGATACTCTCTTGCCACGAATGCCATGTTGCAATCTTCGGGCGGCATTCACAAGATAGACGAAACTTGGATTCGGCGGACGGCGGATGGCATTTACTCCGTTCAAGGCCTGCATGAAAATATCGCAGATTCGCTCCGGAATCCGCTTCTCTTCTCGGAAAGGTGCCTCCCGTGGGCGGTGAAAACACCTATGGTGCTAACCGCTGAATTGGCCAAGAAGACGACCCATCCGGAAGTTGTTCAGCCATTAATGGACGAGCATTCTTTCCAAAATTAACCTCCTGCGCCTAATTGGCACCTGAACACTCCGCGCAGGTTGCCAGGTCGGTTAAGGATCAATGAATCCCTGGGCACCTCCAGAGAACTCACGAATTATTCCCCACGCCCCCGCTAAATTACCAAACATTATGCAGTTCCTCGACTGGTTATTGATTTCAATCCCCCTGATCGGACTATTTTTCCTCGCGATCTACATTAAAAAATACATGCGTGGTGTGGCGGATTTTCTTTCTGGGGGGCGAATGGCTGGGCGCTATCTTCTGGCAGTAGCCAAAGGGGAACAGGGGGTTGGGGCTGTCGTTTTTGTGGCCACGTTTGAGATGGTTTCCAAGTCGGGGTTTATTCTTACGTGGTGGAACTGGATTAGCATACCCGTAGGACTCATTGTAGGTATCAGCGGATGGGTAATCTATCGGTTCAGGGAAACCAGGGCATTCACCCTTGCTCAATTTTTTGAGATTCGTTACAGCAAGTCGTTTCGTGTTTTTACTGGCGTGTTAGGCTTTGGTTCAGGGCTGGTAAACTTCGGGGTGATCCCTGTGATAGGAGCCCGTTTTCTGACCTATTTCCTAGGCCTCCCTCATTCGTTCTCCATTTTCGGATGGGCTATACCCGCCCATATACCGTTGATGGCCCTTTTGCTGGGGATATCCCTGGCCCTGACTCTTTCCGGTGGGCTGATCACACTCATGGTCACCAACTGCATCGAGGGGATGCTCTCACAGGTTCTTTTCCTGGTGATCATCGCCTCCCTTCTGATGATGTTCAGTTGGAGCGAGATCACACAGGTGCTGGAAAACCGTCCCCCCGGCCAATCCTTGCTCAACCCATTCGATTCGATGGGGCTAAAGGATTTCAACATCTGGTATGTCCTGATGGCGATATGGGGAGGAATTTATCGGACGATGGCTTGGCAGAACCAGAGCGCCTACAGCACGGCTGCGATCACTGCGCATGAATCCCGGATGGGTGGGATCATGTCAAATTGGAGAAGCATGGGAAATTCTGCAGTTGTTACGCTGCTGGCGGTGTGCGCAATGACGTATCTCGCCCACCCAGATTTCGCCAAGCAAGCATCTACGGTAAGGCAGGAAGTGAGCCAGATCGAACAGCAGCAGCTCCAAGCTCAGATGACGATCCCGATCGCCGTCGAACACATGCTTCCCCCTGGGATCAAAGGAGTTCTTTGCATCATTCTGCTCATGGGGGTCTTCGGGGGAGACGGAACGCACATCCATTCCTGGGGTAGCCTCTTCATCCAGGACATACTGGTTCCCCTGCGAAAAAAGCCGCTCTCGCCCGAAGAGCACATTCGCCTGCTGAGGTGGTCGATGAGCGGGGTGGCTCTCTTCGCCTTCCTCTTCGGCTGCTTTTTCAAACAGACCGAATACATCGCCATGTGGTGGGCTATCACCGAGGCCCTGTACGTCGGAGGAGCGGGAGTGGCGATCATTGGCGGACTCTACTGGAAAAAGGGAACAACGGCAGGAGCCTGGGCTGGACTCTTAACCGGCTCTGGATTGGTGACCGGCGGTATTCTTGCCCGTCAGATATGGGGGAATAATTTCCCTCTCAACGGCATGCAAATCTCATTTTTTGGTTCGATTTCGGCCTGTATTCTTTATGTGGTGACTTCGCTTTTGACGTGCAGGAAAGATTTCAATATGGATCGCATGCTTCACCGCGGCCCCTATGCATTGGAATCGGAGAAGAAATTTGAAACGAAATCCAAGACACGGGTGTCTTGGGGTAAGTTGATCGGCTTTGATGAACACTTCACCTTCGGAGACAAGATCCTTGCCGGGGGGCTATTCGGGTGGAGCATGATCTGGTTTGGAGTGTTCCTAGTGGGCTCGGTCTGGAATCTCATCACGCCTTGGCCCATCAGTGTGTGGTCGAGCTTTTGGTTCGTAGTGGGAATCGGGATACCCATCGCCTTTGCCTTGATTACATCCGTCTGGTTTGCATGGGGAGGCATCCGGGATATGCGGGTTTTCTTCCGCCGACTGAGGGAGGAGCGGGTGGACGTTTTGGACAACGGGATGGTGTCAATCATCCCGATCTCGGAGATCACCCTCGAGCAACCGTCCATTATGGCTCCTCCTCCCAATGAGAGCCAACAACGGAGTGAAGTTGGTAAGTAAACTGAGGTGAAAAACGCTCAGCTTGGTTTACGGTACATCGCTTGGCCAGTTCCAAATGAACCTAAGCGGCCTCGCGCGTAGCATCTTATCATTTTCCAAGAATCATCGAAAGGCAGTAAGCGGTGCATGTAGCACCACTATCCGTGGCGGGGAAATTCGGTCATGATGGGATCGCTCCCCCTAGGCGTAGGGGTCGATGCCCCGCCGTCGGCAGTTTTCGACGAGAGTGTAGAGGATGGCTCCGGCCAATAACCTCAATCCAAAACCTTTCGTTTGGAGTGCAACACCCGAACTCATCCTCGACCACATCGGAATACTTTGTAAACAAACTAATCGCTCACCACACTATACTTCTTATGTCGATGCCAACGTAGTTCATGGTCAGGTTCCTCCTTTGCCTAAAGCCTACGCCCCGTGGCCCCTGCTTTCATGTTACCTCACGCAAAGCCGCGAAGGAAAAGGCAAGATTCCTCTTCTCTTCGCCACTTTGCGTCTTTGCGTGAGAAGTTTTTACTACGCCCGGCGCTCTTTGACGGCCTGGATGATGTCCGCTATCACTTCCGCGCGCGGCTTCGCGCCGAGGTTGCCTTTGCCGTGGATGCGCACGCTGACGTTCCCGGCTTCCAGGTCGCGGTTGCCCACCACGAGCATGGTGTGAACCTTCGCCGTTTCGGCTTGGAGCACCTTGCCCTTGATATTGTTGTTGGTGGCGTCGATCTCGGCGCGGATGCCTTCCGCCCGGAGTTCGGCCTGGATGCCGCGCGCGTAGGCCACGAGCGGTTCCTCGTCGCCGAGCGGCAACACGCGCACCTGCACGGGCGAGAGCCACAAGGGGAAATTCCCGGCATAATGTTCGATGAGGAAGCCGATGAAGCGTTCGTGCGTGCCGAGCGGGGCACGGTGGATGCAGAGCGGCGTTTTCTCGGTGTTGTCCCGGTCTTTGTAGACGAGGCCAAAGCGGGCGGGCACGGCGAAATCGACCTGGTTGGTGGCGATGGTGAACTCGCGTCCGATGGCGCTCCAGACCTGCACGTCGATCTTCGGTCCGTAGAAGGCGGCTTCGTTGGGGACTTCGACGAAGTTGATGCCGCTGCGGATGAGGACGTTGCGCACCATGTCCTCGGTCTTTTTCCACAATTCCGGCTGGTCCACGAATTTCTGGCCGAGCTTGGCCGGGTCGTGCGTGGAGAAGCGCATCAAATATTTGTCGATGCCGAAGATTTTGAAATACTTCAAATACATCTCATTCACGCCGTTGAACTCAGCCTCGAACTGCTCCTCGGTGCAGTACATGTGAGCGTCGTTCATCTGCATGGAGCGCACGCGCATGAGCCCGAAAAGCTCGCCCGATTGCTCGTAGCGATAGCAAGTCCCGTATTCGGCAAGCCGTAACGGGAGATCGCGATAACTCCGGGGAACCGCCGCAAAAATCTTGTGGTGGTGCGGGCAGTTCATGGCTTTGAGGTAATAGCGCTGCCCCAATCCCTCGATCTTTTGTTGAATTTCTGCGGATTCCGCAGTCAGCGCATTGTATTCATCGAACTTCTCCTTCGGAAGGTCGCTTGATGGAACAAATCCGAGTGTCATCGGAGAGCACAACGCATTAATCTGCTCAGTAACACCAACAAGTTTAGTTTGTAGCTGCTGTTTAACTTTTTCTTCGTCCTCCTCCAAAAACTCCATCGGCGGGAACATGCTCTCCGCATAATACGGCAAGTGCCCGCTAGTGAGGTACATGTTCTCGCGCGCAATGTGCGGGGTGCGCACGCGGTCATACCCGGCGGCGAACTCCGTCTCCTTCGCCAGCTTCTCCAGTTCCTCGATGAGGACCGTGCCGTTGGGCAGCCAGAGCGGGAGGCCGGGGCCTACGTCGTCGTCAAAACAGAAAAGCTCCATCTCCTTGCCGAGCTTGCGGTGGTCGCGCTTTTTGGCCTCTTCGAGCATCGTGAAGTAGGCGTCCATCTCGGTCTTGTTTTTGAAGGCCGTTCCGTAGATGCGCTGGAGTTGCGGGTTCTTTTCGTCGCCTTTGTAGTAGGCGCTGGCGACGTGGGTCAGCTTGAACGCCCCGATGTTGCCGGTGCGCATGACGTGCGGCCCGGCGCAGAGGTCCATGAAGCCGTTGTTCTGGTAAATCGAGATTTCCTCCCCCTCGGGGATGTGCTCCACGATATCCACTTTGAATTTGCTGGGCACGGGGCGTTCGCCGAGCGCGCCGAGGCGGCCTTTGTGGGCCAGTTCCAGGGCTTCAGCGCGGCTGACGACCACGCGCTCGAACACCTGGTTTTCCTTGGTGACCTTCTTCATCTCCGCCTCGATCTTCTCGAAATCCTCGGGCGTGATCCGGTGGGCGAGGTCGACGTCGTAATAGAAACCGTTCTCCACGGCGGGACCGGCGGCGAACTGCGCGTCGGGCCAGATGCGGAGGATGGCGGTGGCCAGCACGTGCGCTGCGGAGTGGCGCAGCCGCTCGATGTCGGTCATCTGATTGCGTTGTTCCAAGGTTTTACGTTCTTCGGCCATGGGAAAAGTGAGAGTGAGGATGTTGAAAGTTGAAAGAAGAAATTGAAGCGGAAAGGCCGGGGGGTCAAGTTCTCAGGGCAAACGCATCTAAATCTCTGCTTTTTTCCTGAATTTTAGATGCGTTTGCCCTGGCGGCCCAATTCCCGCAGGTTGCGCTTTGCGGCGGGATCGTGGATAATCGGCAACTTATGGCGTGGTTCTTCGACGGCGGGGTGATCCTCGCATACTTTATTATCGTGATCGGCATCGGCCTGTACAAGGGCCGGGGCGACAAAACCATGGAAGGCTTCGCCGTGGGCAACCGGAGCATCCCGTGGTGGGCGGTGCTGGCGTCGATCCTCGCGGCGGAGATCAGCGCCGCGACGTTCCTCGGCGCGCCCAACGAAGGCTACGCCCTGCGCAACTACACCTACGCGCAGCTTGCCATCGGCACAGTTCTGGCGCGGGTGATTGTCGCGTTTGTGTTCATTAAACCGTACTACGACTACCGCGTGGTCTCGATTTACGAGTTCCTCCTGGTTCGCTTTGGCGAACGGACGAAAAACGGGGCGTCCGCCGTGTTTTTGATCACGCGGGCGCTGGCCAGCGGCACCCGTCTTTATGTGGCGGCGGTGGTGTTGGTGCTCGGCTACGAGATGGTCTCGGGCGTGGCGCTCGAACCGTTGCAGCAGGTCTGGATTTACATCGGCGCGCTCACGTTTCTGACCGCCGCCACCGCGCTTTATACCGCGTTGGGCGGCATCAAAGCGGTGGTCTGGACAGACGTGATCCAGGCAACGGTCATGTTTGGTTCGCTCGGCTTTGCGGTTTGGTCGCTGCTTCACGCGATCCCCGGCGGTTGGCACGGTGCGATGGAAGTGCTCAACGGCCCCAAAGACATGATTTTCCTCGATTCGGGCACAAAGCCGGAAGCCTCCTTCCTGGAGAATGTTCGCGCGGTATTGGGGACGGAATACACCATCTGGGCCGCCATTTTCGGTTCCACCTTTATCACCATGGCCACCCACGGCACCGACCAGGACATGGTGCAGCGCATGTTGACGGCCAAGAATGCCACCAAGAGCCGTTTGGCGTTGATCCTCTCGGGCTTGGCCGACCTCCCCATCGGGCTTTGTTTTCTGACCATCGGGATTCTGCTCTGGGCGCACTACCAGGAACCCGGCAAGCCCCATCCGTTCGCCTTCTACATCCTGCACGAAATGCCGCCGGGAATGCGCGGCCTCATGATCGCGGGCGTCTTTGCCACGGCGATGGGATCGCTCTCCACGGCCCTGAACGCGCTGGCCACCAGCTTTACGGAAGACTGGTATATCCCCTACATCCACCCGGAGGCGACGCCCCAGCATGTCGTGACCGCTGCCCGCAAGAGCACGGTGATTTTTTCGGTGATCCTGGTGCTGATCGGTTCGGCTACCGCTTACGCGGCCATTGTTTTGCATTCCCGGGTGATTCCCATCGTGCTCGGAATCTTTGGGTATACCTACGGCTCGCTGCTGGGGATTTTCCTGGTGGGGATGCTCACCAAGACGCGCGGCAGCGAGCGAGGCAACCTCATTGCGATGGGCTGCGGATTCATCGCCGTGGCGCTCCTGAGCGGGCTTCACAACGACCTCTGGCAATTGCTGCACCCAACGATAAAAAATGACGTGCTTTGGCAACCAGCCTGGCTGCCCACCATCGAGTTCCCGTGGCGGATCACCGCCGGGACGCTGGTGACAGTTGCCATCGCCCTGCTCTTCCGCACCCCGCCCGAGCGGGTGCGGGCCGTGCTTGACCACCTTGCAACGCGGAAGCCTTAGCACCTAACGCGACACTGGCCGTGCCGGGTCGGCCACGACACCGGCGGGAGGCGGCGGTGCAGCGGTGCGGATTTCCACCGCCCACCAGACCAGCACCCCCAACGCCACGACCGCCACGGTGCTGAGCACGCGGGCGGTCAACGAAGGTTGCGGCGCTTGGTTCTGATTCCTGAGTTCCTGAGTTCCAGATTGCATTTTTTGCGGGCGGTGGAGGCGGAGGCTTATTCCTCCAAGGTATCGATCTTTTCGGCGACTTGGAAGTCGAGATCGGTCAATCCTCCTTCGCTATGGGTTGAAAGGACGAGCCGGACCTTGTTCCACCGGATGTCAATGTCCGGGTGGTGCTCCTCCTCATCCGTAATTTCAGCCACGGCATTGACGAAATCAACGGCTTGGTTGAAGTCGTCGAACTCGAACGTCCGCTCGATCGATTTTTTATTCGTCTCCCACTCGGGGATCCGTTTCATCATTTCCTTAATGTTGGATTGCGCAATTAAAGTGGCCATATTCCTTGATTCTCTCTTTTTTTAGCTTCGCCAAAGGGCAGTGATGCCTCGCCACGCCCGCAAAGGTGACATCGCCCTTGAATGGCGCGGCGCGTGGGTGTAAAAACAGGAAACAATCCCATGGGAAGCCTTTACAGCAGCATCGTTGAAACCGTCGGCCACACGCCGCTTGTGCGACTCAACCGCATCAGCGCGGGTCTCGAAGCCACCGTCGCGGTCAAATGTGAATATTTTAACCCGCTCGGCAGCGTAAAGGACCGGATCGGTCGCGCCATGATCGAGGCGGCGGAGAGCGAGGGGCGGATCGGCCCCGAGACGCTCATCGTCGAACCGACGAGCGGCAACACCGGCATCGCGCTGGCTTTTGTCGCCGCCGCAAGGGGGTATAAGCTGGTGTTGACGATGCCGGAAACCATGTCCGTGGAACGCCGCACATTGCTGGCGATGCTCGGCGCAAAGCTGGTTCTCACTCCCGGCGTCGAAGGGATGCGCGGAGCCATCGCCCGCGCCGAAGAGATCGTTAAAAACACGCCGGGAGCTTGGATGCCGAGCCAGTTCGATAATCCGGCCAATCCCGAAATCCATCGCCGCACCACCGCCGAGGAAATCTGGAAGCAGACCGACGGCCACGTGGATATTTTTGTCGCCGCCGTGGGCACGGGCGGCACGCTCACCGGCGTTGCCGAGGCGATCAAAGCACGCAAGCCGGAGTTCAAAGCCGTAGCGGTGGAACCGAAAGATTCCCCGGTGATCACGCAGACTTTGAAGGGGGAACCCCTCAAGCCTGGCCCCCATAAAATCCAAGGTGCGGGAGCGGGGTTCATCCCCGGCAATCTGCACCTCGACATCGTGGACGAGGTGATCACCGTCTCTAATGATGACGCTTTCGCAATGGCCCGCCGTCTCGCCAAGGAAGAAGGCCTGCTCGTCGGGATCAGCACCGGTGCGAACGTCTGGGCAGCTCTGGAACTGGCCAAACGTCCCGAAAACAAAGGCAAACTCATCGTCACTGTGGCTTGCTCCACGGGGGAACGCTATCTTTCCACGCCGCTCGCGGCTGAAGCCATCGCTGAAGCCGGTGGCCAATAAAAAACTCACCACCCCATTGACATCCCGGAGAATTAAACGACTCATTCTCCGCGTCTTACCACGTCCCGAATTTTACTCATGATGCGTTTTGCAGCAGGTCAGCGTTGGATTAGCGAACCGGAGCCCGAACTCGGCCTGGGCATTGTGCTCGATGTCGAACCGGGCCGCGTGAAAATGTTTTTCCCGGCGAGCAACGCCATGCGCCTCTATGCCGAGGCCGCTGCGCCGTTGCGCAGGGTGCGCTTCAAGGTCGGCGACACCGTCCGCTCCCACGAAGGGGAAAGCTTCGCGGTCGCCGTGGTCAATGAACGCTCCGACGGCGTGATCACCTACGGCAGCCCGAAGGGGGAACGGCTCGTCGAAACGCAATTGAGCGACATCCTGACCTGGGACAAACCGGGCGACCGCATCGCCGGAGGGCAGGTGGATGAAAGCGCAGCGTTCGCGCTACGCCTGGAAGCCCTGGAATACCAGCATCGGATTCTCCAGTCGCCCGTGTACGGATTCACCGGCGCACGGATCGACCTGATCCCCCACCAGCTTGCCATCGCGCAGGAAGTGGCCAACCGCCAGACGCCCCGCGTCCTTCTTGCCGACGAAGTGGGCCTAGGCAAAACCATCGAAGCGTGTTTGATCCTCCACCGGCTCCATCTCACCGGGAAAGCCGCTCGCATCCTGATCCTGGTGCCCGAGGCGCTCGTGCATCAATGGTTCGTGGAACTTTTCCGCCGGTTCAACCTGCGCTTTGCCATCTTTGAGGAAGACCGGTGCGCCGCCATCGAAGAGAACAACCCCGGCACCAATCCTTTCCTGGACGACCAACTCGTCCTCGCCCCGCTCGGCTGGCTCGCCCACAACACAGCGCGCCGCCAGCAGGTCGTCGAAGCCGGTTGGAACCTGCTTGTCGTGGACGAAGCCCACCATTTGACGTGGCATCCCGACCTTCCCAGCCCGGAATACGCACTCGTGGAAGCCCTTGGAGCGGCCACGCCCGGTCTCCTTCTGCTGACCGCCACGCCGCAGCAACTCGGCCCCGAGGGACACTTCGCCCGCCTGCGCCTGCTTGATCCCGACCGTTATGCGGACATTGCAGCCTTCCAGGCCGAAGCCAAGGAATACGCTCCCATCGCGCAGATCGCCGGGAAACTCGCCGACAAGAAGAAGCTCACCGCCAAGGAAACCGCGAAACTGGCCGCCATGCCGGGCCGCATCGGCCAGCATGTGAAGGCATTGCAGGGCGGCGACGAAGAGGCCCGCGAACGGCTCCTTGAGGAACTCCTGGACCAACATGGCACCGGGCGTGTTATCTTCCGTAATACCCGCGCCGCGCTTACCGGATTCCCCAAACGCACGGCGAAACTCGTTGCGCTGGAGGGGGACCCCGCCGCCGCCGTTGCAGAGTTCCAAGGCGAGACGGTTGATTTTGCCAACGATCCGCGCATCACGTGGCTCCTCGCGTTCCTCAAGAAACTCAAAGGGGCCAAGGCGCTCCTCATCTGCCGCACCCGCGAGAAGGCCGAGGCAGTGGAAGCCGCGCTACGCGAGAAAGTCAACCTGCCCACCGCCGTTTTCCACGAAGGGCTGACCCTGCTGCAACGCGACCGCAACGCCGCGTATTTCGCCGAGGAGGAAGGCGCGCAAATCCTGATTTGTTCCGAGATCGGCAGCGAAGGGCGCAACTTCCAGTTTGCCCATCACCTCGTGCTCTTCGATCTTCCCGAGAACCCCGAGTTGCTCGAACAACGCATTGGCCGGCTCGACCGCATCGGCCAGAGCGCCAATATCCAGATCCACGTCCCCTATGTCGAAGGCGGGCCGTACGCCGTGCTCGCGCGCTGGTTCCACGAAGGGCTCAACGCGTTTGAAGAAAGCCTCCACGGCGGCGCGGAACTCTTCGAGCGATTCTGCGCGCCGGTGCAGGCGCTCGCGTTGGGAACGAGTGCTGCGAAACCGAAGAAGCGCGGGAAGGCCGCGAAAGCTGCCGACGAATCATCCTCTGAAGGCATCGACGCGCTCCTCGCCGAGACGCAAGCCGTCCGCGAAGAAGTGCGCACCCGGCTCGCCGCCGGAGAAGACCGCTTATTGGAACTCCACAACCGACGCACGGGCGCGGCTGCCACCATGGCCGACGCCATTCGCGCCGCCGACGCCGACACCACGCTCGACGACTTCATGCTCATGGCGTTCGACCACTTCGGCGCCAACGTGGAAGACATCGCGCCGCGCACCTGGATCGTCACCCCCGGCCCCGAACTGGGCGACGGCTTGCCTGGCATTCCGAAGGACGGAATCACGCTCACCGCCGACCGCCAACGTGCCTTGAGCCGTGAAGACGTTTCGTTCCTGACGTGGGACCACCCCGCCGTGCGCGGAACGTTGGAACAGCTTCTGGGCACCACCAAGGGGAACGCCGCCGTCGCCGTCACGGAGATCCCGGGACAGGACGCCGTTTTCGTCGAAGCGATCCACGTGCTGGAAGTCGTGGCCCCCTCCGAACTGCACGTGGACCGGTTCCTGCCCGCCACACCAGTACGCGTCGTGGTGGACAACAAGCTCGCGGAACCCACGCTCCCGCTCGGGCCACTGATCAACGGGCCATTAAGCAAAATCCTGGGCAAAACGGAATTCTGTTACAAGCTCATGCCGAAGATGATCGAACATGCTGCGACGCTGGCACAACAGCGCTCCATGCAGATCGTCGCCGCCAGTTTGTGCGTCATGCAGGAAGTGGTCGGTGGAGAAGTCGAGCGTTTGCGCGATTTGCAAGCGACCAACCCGAACGTGCGCGACAAGGAAATCGAAGCCGCCCAAGCCCAATATTACGATCTGCGGGACCATCTCGCCGACGCGCGTTTGCGGCTGGATTCCGTGCGGGTCATCTTCCGCTCGCAGCATTAATTTCCCGCTCAAGCTCGGAATGCCACGCCCGGCACAAAGACGGCCTCGAATTTTTGCGAACGAACACGGCGCCCAACGCGAGATCGACGGCGCAGGACCGCTATGCACCCGATTCCGTTTGTGACACCATCCGGCGATGCATCTCCGCCGTGAGGGTTTCGATGCGCTGACTCAATTCCTTGGTCACTTCGGTCAGTTCCGTGTTCGCCTTCATCAACTCCAGGAGTTGCTGGGTTTGGCAAGTCGCGAGCTTTTGACGCTCTTCGCTGGCGGCAGCGAGCGCCTCGCGGTGTTGGGCATCGGCTTCGGAGTGCACTTTGTCCCGGTCGGCCTGGCGGGTCTGCGCCAACAGAATCAGCGGTGCGGCATAGGCGGCCTGGAGACTGAACGCCAGATTCAGCAGGATGAAGGGGTACACATCGAACTTCGTCAACCCCGCGACGTTCAAGCCGATCCAAACAGCGACGATCACCGTCTGGCCCACCAGAAACAGCGGCGTTCCGAAAAACCGGGCAAACGCCTCGGCTTTGAGCGCGAACCAATCCCCGCCAAAAACGGAATTGAGGTGCAGGTGCGGCGCGTGGAAGCGGAGGTGGTGAGGATGGGCGGCGGGAGCGGGAGAATGATCCATGACATTCCTATGCGCTTCCAGCTTACGTTAATCAAGCGAGAATGGGAGCCCTTTGTAAAACGCCCAAACGCCCCCCGCATCGAACATGTGACAAACCGGCCGGGTTCGGGTAGGCTTGAAAGCATGAAAAGCTACGATTGGACCGCTCAGGTAAAGTCTCTTTATGAAGTAGCCTTGCAGCGCTACCAAGCCGGGCACCGCGATCCGCAGACCCTCTTTGACGCCCAAGGGCAACAGACTCTCGCAGCCATCGGAGCCTCGCCGATGGAACTGTTCGACTACGCGGAGGACGCCGGCTCTCTGGATTGGGAAACCGCACTGCTGCTCCTTGCGGCGCGCCGCGATTACTTCCTGGTCATGCAACACGGCGTCCCCTCCCCCCACCGCTTGAGCATGGCGGATTTTCCCGCCAAAGACGCTGAACTCGACGGCATTCCGTGGTTACCGCGCCTCATCCAAAAAGCCCAGGCCCGCTTACGCGGCGAACTGCCCGCCGACCTGATGTATTGCTGCTCGGGAGACCGCAGATTTTTTAGCGAACACGACGTGCACCCCGCGGATTTCCTGCGCGAAGTCTGGGCGACGGGCGGGGACGAAAAAAAGCTGCTCGCCTACGTGAGAAGCGGCGGCCATTCCTGAATCATCGCGTTTCCTACCTTTTTTGCTGGAGCAGCCGCGCTTTCACGTCGTCGGACAGGCTGGAAGTGCTGATCCATTTCCCTGCCGCATCCTGATCTTGCCGGAGCCAGTTTCTCGCGAGATTTTCCAACTGGCTGGCGCGCTTTTTTTCGTCGCTGATGCTGGAAACCCACTGGATTGCTGTCGCCGGATCGCTGCGCAGAACGGAATAACTGGCGCTGCTCAGCACATTATCCTTCGATGCCCCCTCCGGGAGCGATTGCACCCAGGTCGTCGCGGCGGCAAGATCGCTGCGAACCCAATTGCTGACGATGTTGCGCATCGCGTTGGTTTTCTCCTGACTGTCGGGCAACTGCGCCACCCACGCGGAAGCTCCGGCAGGATCGTTGCTGGCCCATTGGCTGGCGACATTACTGATGGCGTTATTCCTGGCATCGCCCGCCGGAAGGGTTTGCGCAAGCGAGGCGGCGGCTTTCGGGTCGTTTTGCGCCATGTTGCTGATAATGTTCGGCCAAACTGCGTTTTTGACTTGGTCGTCGGTCTGCTGGCGCGCCCATGCGATCGCCTTTTCCGGATCGTTGCTGGCCCACTGCGAAACGACATTGGAAAGGGCGTTGTTCTTCGCATCGCCCGTGGGCAGCGTGAGGGCGTAAGCTGCGGCAGCCTGCGGATCGTTCTGCGCCCATTGGATTACGACGTTGGAAATAGCGTTATTCTTGGCATCGCCCGCGGGCAGCGTGAGGGCATAAGCGGCGGCGGCTTGCGGATCGTTCTGCGCCCATTGGGATACGACATTGCTCATGGCATTGTTCCTGGCCTCGCCCGCCGGAAGGGTTTGCGCGAGCGCGGCGGCGGCTTTCGGGTCGTCTTGCGCCATGCCGCTGACGATGCCCGGCCAGATGGCGTTTTTGACGCTCACATCCGTCTGCTGCTTCGCCCAAGCCGTGGCCGTTTGAGGATCGCTCTGCATCCAATTTTGGGCGAGGTTGCGCAACGCATTGTCCTGGGAATTGCCAGGCGTCATTTGCTCCACAACCGCGACGGCCTTGGAGGGATCCTGATACATCATGTTGAAGGTCATGCTCTGCAACAGCCTGTTTTTCGCGGCGCTGTCGGGCATCGCGCTCACATAGTTCATGGCGGCATCCAAATCCTGATTGACCCAGTTGCTGATGGCATTGGAGAGGACTTGCGTGCGGGTGTTGCCCGACGGCAAGGAATCTGCGAACTGCATCGCAGCTTTGGGATCCTGATTAACCCAATTGCCGATGGCGTTGGAAAGGACTTGCGTGCGGACATTGCCCGCCGGCAAGGAATTTGCAAACTGAATCGCGGCTTGCGGATCGGCCTGCGCCCATTGCTGCGCAATGGAACTGAGCGCGTTGCGGCGCAGGTTTTCCGGCAGGCTCATTGCGCGGCTTGCGGCTCCCTGGGGGTCGCGGGCAGCCCACTGGTTGAAAATCTGATACATGTTCTGCATCGCCATTTGCGGCGACACTTTCTGGGACTGGACCAGCGACAGCGCCCGCTCGGGATCGGACTGCGCAAGGCTGGCGACGATGGCCTGATAGGCTATGTTCTTTTCCAAACCGGCGGGGAGTTGCGAAGCCCATCGCTCGGCGGCGGCGGCATCGTGTTCAGCCCAAGCCATGGCCACGGAGCCGATGGCCGCTCGACGGTCCGCGATTTTCAGCCCTTGAGCATACGCCATCGCACTTTTCGGGTCCGTCTCCGCCCACCGCGCGAGAAGCTGGCCGACAATTTCTTGCTTTTCCTGTACGCCATGCAAAGTCGCGACCTCAGCCAGCGCCTTTTGGATTTTTGCGGGGTCCATCCCGTCGGCGATGTTCATCAACGCCTTATAGCGTTTGACATTATTGCCCATGCGGAGCACCTGGTGCAGGCGCGTGGAAAAATCCTTCTCATCGCCTGCCGTCGCGCTATCCGACGCTCTCGTTGCGGACACCGCCGCGCCAGAAGAACCCGAGGCGGATTGATTTGCGCCGGTTGCGACCTGCGCGGTCGTGTTGTCGCCCTTCCCCTCGGAACTTGGCGACGAGGGTTTCAACAGAAAAACAGAGGTGCCTCCCAACAGGAACCCAGCGGAAAAGAGAGCCAGAAAAAGTAGTTTCATATTTCCTTGAAGAACGAACGCATCTTGCCGCGTACAAGGAAATTGTCACCACCTTTATCGTTGACCAAACCACCCCCTTTTTCTAATATGCAATCGGTCTGCTTCGCCATCGCCTAACGGCTTTCGGACGAAGCACCAAGGCCGCCGCAAAAGTAAAATATTAAAGCAGTGAAAGCAGTTGTTTGTAGTTTTTTGACCCTGGCGTTGCTCGCCAATCCGTCAAACAGCACGTTTGCCAGTTTGCAGAATCAGGAAAACGCAGGGAGACAGGAAGCGCCACCGCTGGATATCGCAAATTTCACGGTTGAGCAGACCTTTCAGAGCAACTTCACAGCCGGGCATGGCTATGACCCAAAATACCAATTCAACAACTGCACCAACACATGGCACAACGAAATCGACGCCGCCCGGCGTACGCAGTTGAACGACAACTGGTATCTCAGAATCGGCATTGATGCAGCCCGATACGATTTCGGAGACAATCGCTCTGAGGCACCCAACATTCTCCAGTCCTATGCCATGCAACTCGGGTTGGAGTGTTTTCAGAAAGGCGAACTTGGGTTTATCGTCCAATCCAACCCCGGCCTTTACTTTTCGCATCAGCTCGATCGCCGCGATTTTGATGCACCGACAAAAATCGAACTGTTTCATCCCGTGGTGAACGATCAATTTTATCTGGTTTGCGGCGCTCGCCTTTCCCTTCAGAGCAATTACCCCATTCTTCCGATTGCGGGCGTGCTTTGGCACATCGACTCGAAGTGCGATTTGCAGGCCTACCTTCCTGCACCCCGGCTGGTTTACCATTACCGCGATGCACTCGATCTCTGGGTGGGCGGCGAGATCACCGGCAGCTCATTCCGCTACGACAACACAGGAAAAGTGGACTACTACGAGATCCGCACGGGCACAGGGATGGATTACAGTCTCAACAAGATTTTGACCGTTAACTTCGCCATAGGTTTAACGGTTGTGAGGAACTTCGTGCTTCCCCATTCCACCGAGGAAACCTATCCGACCCCTTACGCAAAGCTGGCGCTCAACATGGCATTTTAACCCCAATACCTCGGCGCTCCCCCTCCTCGCGCGCGGGTTCCCGTCAAAAACTCCACTTTTAGGTTGCACCACGGCGGGAAGCCGGTATCTTCACTGTCCCTTTTCCGGCCATGAAAGCAGACATTCATCCTACCTATAACGAGACCACCATCACGTGCGCGTGCGGCAAGGTCTATCACACCCGTTCCACCCGCCGCGACATCAGGGTCGGCATTTGCGCAGCGTGCCACCCGTTCTTCACCGGTGAGCAGAAGTTCGTCGATACGGCAGGCCGCATCGAGAAATTCGCCCGCCGCTACGGCACAGCCCGCCGCGCTTAACGACATTTCGGACCATTTCGAGACGGTGACGCGCCCCATCTTGCGCGTCACCGTTTCTTTTTTGGTATACTGTATTTTATGGACTTTGCCCCGCTGATTCACAAAAAGACGGAACGCTTCCGCGAACTCGAAGCGGAGATCGCGGACGGCAGCGTTTTTGCCAATCCGCAGCACGCGCGCGCGGTCATGCAGGAGCATTCCCAACTCAAGACGCTGCTGGCGGCGTGGGAAGCGTTTGGCAAAACAACGACAGAACTCGCTGATAGCCAGGAACTTGCCAAAAGCGACGACGCCGAGATGGCCGAGATGGCCGCAGCGGAGCTTCCCGAACTGGAGAAACGGCTCGCGGACCTGGAACGCCAAATCCAAATTTCCCTGCTCCCCCCCGAACCTGGCGAAGATCGGGACGCCATCGTGGAAATCCGTGCGGGAACCGGAGGAGCCGAAGCAGCCCTCTTCGCCGCCGACCTCTTCCGCATGTATTCGCGGTATGCCGAAACCATCGGTCTCAAGATCGAGATGATGGAATCGAGCCCCTCGGAGCTTGGGGGGTTCCGCGAAGTCATTTTCCGCGCCTCGGGCGATGCGGTGTTCCGCAAGCTGCGGTATGAGAGCGGCGTGCACCGCGTCCAGCGCGTTCCGGCCACCGAGGCCCAGGGGCGCATCCACACCAGCACCGCCACCGTCGCAGTGTTGCCGGAAGCCGAGGAGGTCGATTTCGAGCTCAAACCGGAGGACCTCCGCATCGAAGTCTGCCGCGCGGGCGGTCCCGGCGGCCAAGGAGTCAACACCACGGACTCCGCCGTGCAAGTCATGCACATCCCCACGGGCACCATCGTCCGCTGCCAGGACGGGCGCAGCCAGCAGAAGAACAAAGAGAAAGCCATCGGCATCCTCCGCTCCCGCCTGCTCGAAAAGAAGCAGCTCGAAGAAGCCGAAAAATACTCCGCCCACCGCAAAAGCCTCATCGGCGGCGGCGGCCGCGAGGAGAAGGTGCGCACCTACAATTACCCGCAGAACCGCGTGACCGATCACCGCATCGGCATGACGCTCTACAACCTCGACCGGTTTGTGGAAGGCGAAATCGCCGAGATGGTCGGCGCGCTCCAGGCCGAGGACGTAGCGGAACGTCTGCGCGAAGCCAACCTGGGGTAAACGCCGCTCGAAGAAACCCTTTCATGCCAATCTCCTCCGCTCCCAGCGTTCCCGCCGTCGAGACTCCCCGTTTGCCGCAATGGGAGCGAGCGGCGGTTCTTGCGCTTTTTCTCCTGATTCTGGCCTTCAAGGTCTGTTACGTTCGCGTGGGCGCGATCAACTCCGACGAGTCGCAGCACCTCCACGTAGCATGGGGCTGGACCCAGGGGATGGTGCAATACCGCGACTATTTCGATAACCACACGCCCCTTTTCCATCTGGCGATGGCCCCGCTGGTAGCTTGGCTCGGAGAACAATCGGATATTCTTTTCAAGATGCGCATCGCCATGCTGCCCTTGGTCGCGGCAAGCCTCGGATGCATCTACTGGCTAGGAGCGCGCCTCTATTCAAAACGCGCGGGAATATGGGCGGTCCTGCTCACTGGAACGTGCCCTTTTTTCCTGCTTAAAGGGTCTGAATTCCGGGCGGACATCCTCTGGACGACGCTCTGGCTCGCAACCCTCGCCTTCGGATTAACCGGGCGATTCACCCGCAGCCGTGCTTTTGCGACCGGGTTGCTGCTCGGAACCACCTTTGGAGTCTCGATGAAGACCTCCCTCCTGCTCGTCTCCCTGCTTGCCGCGCTCGGGCTGGTCCTGTGGCTTTCGCCGAAGCTGGAACGCAAAACCCTCCTTGCCCACAGCGTCGGCAACACACTACTTTTCCTAGCCGGGCTTTGCGTGGTTCCGCTCGCGATTGCCGCTTTTTTTACCGCCAAAGGAGCACTGCCCAATCTCATCTATTGCGTTTTCGAACACAACGCCGTCCCCGGCCAGGGCTTCCGATTACGTGGTCTTTTCCACATCGCTTTATTTGTGCTTCTGCCGCCTCTGATCACCCTTGTCGGAAGAATCATCCTGCGAACGGACAACGAGCGTCCGCTCGCCGCCCAGCGCGCCCTTGTTTTCCTCACAGGCGCGATTTTTCTGCTCCTTTTGTATTATTTTTGGCCGCACGTAACTCCCCAGGATTACCTCCCGGTGGTGCCGCTCTTCGCCCTCTCGATCGCGCCGTGGTTGCTGCGCATGAGAAAAAAAGGAGCCCTGGTGCTTCTGCTGCTCGCAATTTA
>Ga0364914_10171_pt1 | contig 25126 bp, 21 predicted proteins | sample ExccelJu500001D3_3_FD_206954 | JGI IMG/M metagenome (GOLD analysis project Ga0364914, IMG submission 206954) | Enriched cells from Trout Bog Lake Hypolimnion, Wisconsin, USA - BchlTB.June25.5000.01.D3 | ecosystem: Environmental > Aquatic > Freshwater > Lake > Hypolimnion/Profundal zone | place... | reverse complement strand
TCCTGGGGCGTTGCCCCAGGCTGATATGGATCGCACCTTTGGCGCTCAATTCGGAATTCATAACAAAGTAGAATTAGATCCCGCGCTGGCAGATCGTTCGTCTCAATTCTTCGTCGTAAGCGTAGGGGGTGTCCACCTGGTCAATGAGCAACGGTTGGTCCTTGGCGATGTCTGTGAGGAGCATCTGGCCGCGCATGATTTCGCGGCAGGAAAGTTGTCCTTTTTGCAGAGGGACAGCCAGGTAGACGTCTTCGTCACAGAGGGCTTGCCCTTTTTTCATATTCTTGCGGGCGTAAACACCCCGGACCAGTCCGTCGAGGTAATGGATTTCTTCGCGGGGGGGGCGACGTTTCATGGTTCCCGGATTTCCGCACATGGCCTTGGCCCGGCGGAATGCTTTGAACCAGCTATCCATCTGATGGGGCAGAGAGCAGTAGGGGGAAACCGCCACGCCGTCCATTTCGATGTCGATGTGCCGCTCGAAGGTGCGCGCCCCCTTGGCGTAGGCGATGGCGACGCTGGTTTCCCAGTCGTGATATTCGTGCGAGGAGAACCCGATGGTGTTGAGCGGGTAACGCTGGCGCAGAAAATCAATCTGGTTCATCTCCAAATCCGCGTCTTCGGTGGGGTAAAGGGAGACGCAATGATTAAGGGCGAGGGGGATGTTGCGGTTGGCGAAGAAGGTCACCAGATCGTCGGTGTCTTTGACGGAGGAACCGCCCGAGGAGGCGATGACCGGGCGGCGCGTTTTGGCGATGCGCTCGATCAAAAACCAGTCGTTGATATCCGAACTGGCGAGCTTGATGAGCGGCAGTTCCAGTTCTTCGCAAAGATCCACGGACGCTTCGTCGAACGGCGTGGCGCTGGGGATGCAACCGGCTTCGCGGACAGCTTTGACCAGGGTCGCTAAATCCTTTTTCGAGAGCTGCGTGGCGATGGTTTTCTTGATGTAACGGATGTCGTCGCGCTTGCGGAAGTCCTGGTGGACGAAGTTGTCCACGTCCCGGAATTGCAGTTTGATGGTGGCCCGGACGTTGTTGAAGCGAACGATCTTGGAAAAATCGGCGATGATCTTCAGGCCGCGCTCAAGGTTCCCCCAATGGTTGTTGGCCATTTCGAGCACAAAGAGTTCTTCAAAAAAGTCGCGTTGGATCATGGGTGGGAGGGGTTGGCGGATGAAAGGTGTTCGTCCAATGTAGCGAAGGTTTGGAGGCGGGTAAAGTTTTCCCTGTGGGCGAGTTGACCGTAGCCGTAGGCGGCGTGGAAGAACTGGAACCCGCAGAGACGGGCGGCTTTGGCGTCGTCCTGTCCATCGCCGACGAGACCCGTCGCAGCCGATGGAAGTTGGTGTCGTTGGGCGAGCGCCACCGCTCCGAGCGGCTTGGAGTCAAAGGGGACCGCCGAATCCGGGCACGAGATTTCCTCGAAAAAGGGAAGCAGCCCGTGGTGTTGCAGAAGGGCACGGGTCGGCTTTTCGGGTTTGTTGGTGAGAACGTAGAGGCGCATACCCCGCTGGTGGAACTGCGGAATGAGGTCCATGACGCCGGGGTAGGCAACGGCTTGCAGGCAGCCGCCGCTGTCGTAAACGGAACGGAACTCCCGGAGCAGCGCCGCCATTTTTTCCGGGGCGAGATCGGGCCAGAGCTTGCCGAACATCGCGGCGATGGGCGGCCCCACGAGGTTGCGCAAATCCGGCGGCGGCATCTCGGGCAGTGCACGAGAGACGGCGATGCGCGCCGAGCATTCGATGCTGGGCAGCGAGTCGAAGAGCGTGCCGTCGAGGTCGAAGATGAGATGGCAGATCATGTGGGGAGAGCGTAGGCGACGGCATCGAAGCCGTTGAAGCCGTGGATGCGAAGAAAGAGTCGGTGGGTGGGGGCGAGTTCGTGAAGAAGGAACGGCACGCGCCAAAGATGGTCCGGCAAATGGTAGATGCAAGCGGCAATGGCAGGCCGATGAAGGCGGATCGTTTCGCGACTGCCGCGCAAGGCTTCCGGTTCGGCTCCCTCGATGTCTAGTTTGATGTAGGTGGGCGCGAACGTCGGGAGGACATCATCGACCGCAGCCACTTGGATGACACTGTCGCCCTCCAGGCAGAGAGCGCTGGCGGCGGATTCACCCGATTGGAACCGCTTCATGGCTGTGCAGTCATCCAGGCCCAACGGGAAGAGAGCGATGTCGAGGGGAGGGTTGGCAAGGCGTTTGACCGCCTCCGAAAGTTTGGCAAAGTTGGCGAGGTCGGGTTCGAACGCCGCGAGGGCTTCCACCCGGCGACTAAAGAGGGCGGGCAGAGTGTCTCCGGTATACGCGCCGCCGTCGATGAAGCGAATAGGCTCGGGAAACGGAGGGAGGTCGGCGGGAAAATACTGCCCCTCACGGTCCGGATCGCGGAGCAGTTGGAGATTGTGCGTCAACCGAAGTTCCACCAGGTCGGCGAAGAGGGCGCGGCTGCGGTCGTCACTCCAAAGCTGTAGGCATTGCAGTATTTCCCGCTGGTGTTCGCGGAACCATTTCTTGCGTTCCAACCAGAAGCGGGACGGGAGCGCTTCTCCGAAGGTTTCATGGAGTTCTGGAATGGAGATGATGCGAGTGAAGCCGATTTCGCGGAGGTTCAGGGCAATCGCGCCGCAGTCGGCGGTGAAATTGAAAACGGCCAGGATGAGGGAAAGCCCTTCCTGAGCCAGCTTGCGGGCGCTGTCACTTTGCGGCGCAACGCACGGCAGACCCTCGACCTGCACCCCCTCGGCGGCTTTCGCATCGAGGAACGCGACAGGCTCCCATCCACCCGCGCGCAATAAACGAGCGACTTCCCGTCCGCAATTTCCCGCGCCGTAGATTGCAAGACGGCTGCCGCGCGGCGGAAACGCCGGAGTGGCATCCGGCGGCGTGTCGAAGAGCGCCTGCAATCGGCTCTGGGTTTCGGCAAGGTTCATGGTTCTTGGAGCGGGACGAGCATGTTGGCTTGGAATTCCTCGCGCGGGAGAAAGGGAGCCATGTCTTCCAACGCCGCGCTGACCATCCGACCGTCGTCGAGTTTGCGGGAGGAGAGCTTCGGCTCGAACCCTTGGGAGGCGTCGAGCATCACCTCGCAAACGCCCGGTCCGGGAGCGTCCAGGAATGCGCGCAAGTCCGCCGCGAATTCTGGCTGGTCGAGCCGCACGGCTGGCAGTTTGTAGGCCCGCGCCAGTTCCAGATAGTCGGGAAAGGAGACGCCGCTTTTCGGGTCCGCGCCGATGCCCAGGCCAAAGAAGTTCGATTGCGTGAGGCGCATCGAGAGGTAGCCGTTGTTGTTGAGGACGATGATTTTGATGGGCCAGCGGTGGTGCGCCACCGTTTGCAATTCCTGGACGTTCATTTGCAGGCTGCCGTCACCCGCAAGGCAGATGACGCGCCCCCCGTCGCGGGCGACCGCCGCGCCAATGGCGGCGGGAAGATCGTAGCCCATGGAAGCCGAACCGGAATTGGAAATCAACCGCTGACCTGGTTTCAGCCTTGCGGTCTGGAATGCGACAATAGTTGCCGTGGCGTTGGCGCACAGGACGGCGTCGTCCTCGGCAAGCTGCCCAAAAAGGGTGTGCAAAAAGTGGTAGGAATTGATGGCCCCCGGCGCGGAGACATGACGCTGCGGATCGAATACAGGATAACGCAAACACCGTTCCCGCGCCCAAGCGAGCCATTCGGCGTGGCGCAGAGAACTGGCATCTTCGCTCTCGAGTTGCCGCTCCATTTCTTCCAAGAACGCCCGTACGTCGGCGCAGAGGGGGAGGTCGGGCCGCACGGTCGGCTTGCAAAGCTCGGCGGGGTCGATGTCCACCTGAATTTTGAAGGCGTGCCGGGCAAACGAGTTCCAATTGTAACTCACCTGCCGGATGTTCAGCCGCGAGCCCAACACAAGCAGCAGATCGCTGTTTTGCACCGTGAAATTGCCGCCGCGATCCCCAATGGTGCCGGGACGCCCGCAGAAGCACGGATCGTCGGTGGCGATCAAATCATGGGTCCATGCAGTGGTGACGGGGATGCCGAGCCGCTCTACCACCCGCCGAAAGACTTCGACGGCTCCGGCGGCGCGGATGCCCGTGCCCGCCAAAAGGACGGGGCGCTTGGCGGCGGCGATTTTTTCGAGAACCTCGCGGCAGGCGGCTTGGAGATCGGCAACCACGGGCAAGGGCGGCAATTCGCTGGGATCGAATCCCTTCAGCGTTTCGGGATCGATCTGCGCGGCCTGCACGTCGATGGGGATGTCCAGCCAGACAGGGCCGGGGCGTCCGGTGATCGCCAGGTGCAGCGCTTTTTCCAAATGGTAGCGGATGCTCTCCGGTTCGGTGACGAGCACGGCGTATTTGGTGATGCCGCGGACCATGCCAACGATGTTCGCTTCCTGGTCGCCGAGCTGGCGAAGCCCTGGCAGATCGTTGAAGCCCATGCACGTCTCGCGTTTCACCTGGCCGGAGACGACAAACATCGGGATGGAGTCGGTCCACGCGCCGAAGACGCCATTGAGGGCATTGATGCCGCCTGGGCCGGTGGTGACGTTGAGGATGGCCGGTTTGCCGGTGATCCGCGCGTAGCCTTCGGCGGCCATCGCGCAGGCCTGCTCGTGGTGGCAGCAAGTGTAGCTCAGGCCGGGACAGCGGGCGATGGCGTCGTTGAGATGCATCGCACCCCCGCCGGTGACGAGGAACACCTGGCGGAGATCACGTTGCGCGAGAAACTGGAAGATGTAGTCGGCGAGGCGCATAGGGGAAATGGTTATGCACCGAGGGAGAAAATGCAACCTGCAACCCAAACCGCATGCGAAGTCCCGTTGATTCCTGGGAGATATTCTCTTTCAAATCTGGAAATCCAACCCCAGGAAATCCTGCACAAAGGAGTTGGCTGGTTCCCGCTGGATGAGGCCCGGCGACCCGATTTGTTGGATATGCCCATGGTTGAGGATCACCACTTCGTCGGCCACCTCGAACGCTTCCTCCTGGTCGTGAGTCACAAACAGGCTCGTGATGTGGGTCTCGTCGTGGAAGCGGCGCAGCCAGGCGCGGAGTTCTTTGCGGACCTTGGCGTCCAGCGCGCCGAAAGGTTCGTCGAGCAGGAGCACGCGGGGCTCGATGGCCAAAGCCCGGGCGAGCGCCACGCGCTGGCGCTGGCCGCCGGAAAGCTGCGCGGGAAAGCGCTTGGCGAACGCTTCGAGCTGCACCAGTTTGAGTAGGCAGTGGACCCGCTCGCGGATTTCGGCTTTGGGAGGGCGTGTGGAACGGGGACGCACCTCCAACCCGAAGGCGATATTGTCGAATACGCTCAAATGATGGAAGAGCGCGTAGTGCTGAAACACAAATCCCGCCCGCCGATCATAAGCGCTCTTCTGCGTCACCTCTTCGCCGTGAAAGAAGACCTGCCCTGCATCCGGGAACTCCAAGCCTGCGATCAGGCGCAAGAGCGTCGTTTTGCCGGAACCACTCGGCCCCAGGAGGGCGACGAGTTTGCCGGTACCCACCTCAATCGAGGCGTTCTGCACGGCAACATGGCCTGCGAATTTCTTGCTCAATCCTTCAACGCGAATGCTCATAATTTGGATGTTCTGAATCTTAACGCTGCGATTGTTCGAGTTGCTGGCGGGCGCGCCATTCGACATAGGTCTTCACGCCGAGCGTCACCAAGGCCAAGAGCGAAAGCAGGGAGGCCAGCGCGAAGGCCGCCGCAAATGAATATTCGTTGTAGAGAATCTCGATCTGAAGCGGCACGGTGTTGGTGAGTCCCCTGATATGACCAGACACCACGGAGACCGCGCCGAACTCGCCCATGGCGCGGGCGTTGGCTAGGATGACGCCGTAGAGAAGCCCCCATTTGATCTTGGGCAAGGTGACGCGCAGGAACACCTGCCAGCCGCGCGCGCCCAGCGTGAGCGCCGCTTCTTCTTCGGCCACCCCCTGCGCCTCCATCAAGGGAATCAACCCTCGCGCGACGAATGGAAACGTGACAAAGACTGTGGCAATCACGATCCCCGGCGTCGCGTAGATGATTCTCCAATGGTGCGCTTGCAGCCACGGTCCCAGCACCCCTTGCGAACCGAAGAGCAGTACGTAGACCAACCCGCCAATGACCGGGGAAACCCAGAGCGGCAAGTCGATCAACGTCGAGAAGAACTGTTTCCCACGAAATTCAAAGCGCGTGATCGCCCACGCGGCCGCCACCCCGAAGAGCGTGTTGCAGGGAACGGCGATGGCCGCTGTGAACAGGGTGAGCTTGATCGCGTCGAGCGTCACGGGATCGCTGAACGTCTTGAAATAAAGCGCCGCCCCACGCCGGAACCCTTCCGCAAATACCGCCGCCAGCGGCAACAGCAAAAAAGCAGCGAAAAAACCGACGCTGACGACGATGAGCGCCCACCGGGCCAGCGGCCCTTCTTCGGTTGCGCGTCGCGGGTTCGTTGCCTGCCGCGCCGTAGTTAAATCTTGGATTGCTCCAGCCATAAGATCAGTGCGTTGGGTTGAGCCGCCGGGTGTTCCACCATTGCACGGCGTTGACCACCGCCAAAATGCCGAACGAAGCCAGGAGCATCACCAGTCCGATCCCCGCCGCGCCCTGGTAGTCATACTGTTCGAGCTTGGCAACGATGAGCAGGGGCGTGATCTCTGTTTTGAACGGGATGTTGCCGGAGATGAACACAATCGAGCCGTATTCCCCCACCGCACGCCCGAAGGAGAGCGTGATGCCGGTGAAGAGTGCCGGAAGCGCCGCCGGAAAGACAACGCGCCGGAAGGTCTGAAAGCGCGTGGCTCCGAGCATCGCTGCCGCTTCCTCCACCTCTTCGGAGAGCGAAACCAGCACTGGTTGCAGCGTCCGCACCACGAAGGGAAATCCGATGAACACCAGCGCGATCAGGATTCCCAGCCGATTGAACGCGGCGGCGACGCCGATCTTCGCCAGAAGCGCCCCCACCCAGCCGTTGGGAGCATAGAGGGCCGTCAACGCAATCCCCGCCACGGCGGTCGGCAGCGCGAAGGGCAAATCGACCAGCCCGTCCATCACGCGACGGCCTGGAAACCGGTAGCGCGTCAACACCCAGGCGGTGATGAATCCAAAGAGACCGTTCACCAGCGAGGCCGCCAGCGACACCCCAAAGCTCAACTTGTAGGAAGCGACCACGCGGGGCGAAGTCACCACCTCCCAAAGATGCTGCCATGAACCGCTGAACGCCTTGGCGGCGAGCGCGGCAAAGGGGATCAGGACGATCAGCGTCAGGTAGACTGCCGAGAACCCCAGCGTAAGCTGGAAACCGGGAAGGATGCGTCTCATGCGGCTTGCTGCCAAAGCACCTATTTGGAAGAGGGTGCGTAAATCTGATCAAAAAAACCGCCGTCCGCGAAATGCGTTGGCTGGGCTTTCTTCCAGCCGCCGAAGACATCGTCGATGGTCACCAGCGTGACTTTGCCAAATTGATTGGCGTATTTCGCCGCAGCCTTGGGATCGCGCGGGCGATAGAAATTCTTCCCGGCGATCTCCTGCCCTTCCTCCGAGTAAAGGTAAGTCAAATACGCCTGGGCCAGTTCCGTTGTCCCGTGGCGAGCCGCCACGGTATCGACCACCGCCACGGGCGGCTCGGCGAGAATGCTCAGCGAGGGCGTCACGATTTCAAACTTGTCGGCGCCAAATTCCTTGAGCGCCAGGTAGGCTTCGTTTTCCCAGGCTATGAGCACGTCGCCGATTCCACGCTGCACGAAAGTCGTCGTGGAGCCGCGCGCGCCGGAGTCCAGCACCGGCACGTTTTTGTAGAGTTTGCCGATGAAATCTTTGACCTTCGTCTCGTCTTTGCCCAACGCCTGTTCCGCATAGGCCCACGCGGCGAGATAATTCCAGCGCGCCCCGCCGGAGGTCTTTGGGTTGGGCGTAATGACGGAGATCCCGGGTTTCACGAGATCGTTCCAGTCTTTGATCGCCTTGGGGTTTCCCTTGCGCACAAGGAACACAATGGTCGAGGTGTAGGGGGCGCTGTTGTTGGGGAAGCGAGTCTGCCAATCCGCCGGGAGAAGGCCCTTTTGCGCGATGACGTCGATGTCGTAAGCCAACGCGAGCGTCACCACGTCCGCTTCCAGGCCGTCGATGACGGCGCGCGCCTGCTTGCCCGAGCCGCCGTGGGACTGCTTCACCTCGACGTCCTGCCCCGTCTTGGCCTTCCAAGACTTGGCAAAAGCCGCGTTGTATTCCGTGTAAAGTTCCCGCGTCGGATCATACGAGACGTTGAGGAGTTCCGCCGCGCTGGCGATGCCGCCCACCGTGAAGAGCGCGGCGGCAAGAACGAGATTTCGCAGGTGCGAGGTGAGGAGATGCTGGATTTTCATGAGTCGTTTTTCGGATTGGGTGCTAGATGCCCCCGAAAGAAAAACATAATCTCTATCGGGTTTGTGATATTTCCTTTTTATCGTCATCCGGCATCCTTGGCAACAGTTTTCTCTTAAAAATATCTTAATCTCGATTGACATGATGTAGATTCTTGGTATTTTCGGTTCTCGTTGCCACTTTCTTTTCCATGACACCTCCGCTTTCCGCCAACGAACCGCTTCAACTCGTCCACCCTCTGGAACGAACAACCGGCGAACAAATATCCCAATGGAACGCCGATCTGCGCTCCAAGTCCCCGCTCGAAATCACCCGATGGGCCATTGCTCAAGCGGGCGGACGCGCCATCGTCTCCACCAACTTCCGGCCCTACGAAGCGGCGATTTTGCACCTCGCCACCCAGGCCCAACCGGAGATTCCCGTGCTCTGGGTGGACCACGGTTTCAATCGACCCGCCACCTATTGCCATGCCGAACAGCTCCGCGTGCTGCTCAAGCTGAATCTCCACGCCTACCTGCCCCGGATCACCGCCGCCCATTACGAAGCCGTGCATGGTTCCCTTCCCAGCCTGGACGACGAGGAGGGCTTGAAGCGATTGAGCGCCTTGATGAAACTGGAGCCGTTCCAGCGGGGGATGAAGGAACTCGCGCCCACAGTCTGGATCACCGCCCTGCGCAAAGTGCAGAACCCGAACCGGGCAGGGCTTGACATTGTCTCGCTCGACCCAAACTTCCACACGCTCAAAATCAGCCCCTTGTTTTACCACACCGACGCCGAACTCGAAGCCTATCTCGCCCAACACAACCTACCCAACGAGTGGGACTACTTCGACCCCGCCAAGGCCGACGAAAAACGCGAGTGCGGCCTGCACGCCGCATGGGGCGGCAGCGCGGTGCAAAGTTCACGTTGAAAGAGTTTTTTGATGCACAACTACCACGTTGACCACCTGCAATTCCTCGAAACCGAAGCCATCCACGTGATGCGTGAAGTAGCGGCGGAATTTGAACGTCCCGCGCTACTTTTTTCCGGAGGTAAAGACTCCATCTGCTTGCTGCGCCTGGCGGAGAAAGCCTTCCGCCCATCCAGCATCCCGATGCCGTTCCTGAACATCGACACGGGCCACCATTTCCCCGAGCTGAACGCATTCCGGGATCGCCGCGCAAAAGAACTCGGAGCGAAATTGATTGTCCGCACCGTGGAAGAGGCCATCGCCCAAGGCATCGCCGTTCCCGCACCGGGCGAGGTCAGCCGCAACCGTCTCCAAATCCCCACGCTGCTCGCCGCCATTGACGAGTTCCAGTTCGACTGCTGCATCGGCGGCGCGCGGCGCGACGAAGAGAAAGCCCGCGCCAAGGAGCGCTTCTTCAGCTTCCGCGACGGCTTCGGCCAGTGGGACCCCAAGAACCAGCGCCCGGAAATCTGGAACCTCTACAACACACGCGTCAATCCCGGCGAAAGCATGCGCACCTTTCCGCTCAGTAACTGGACCGAGATGGACGTGTGGGAATATATCCGCAAAGAGCAGTTGCAAGTGCCCAGCATCTACTTCAGCCACCCGCGCTGCTGCGTGCGCCGTCACGGCCAATGGCTGCCCGTCAACGCCCTCGTCCCGCCCAAACGCGGCGAGCAGGTTGCGGAAATGATCGTCCGCGTCCGCACCATCGGCGACATCATCAGCACCGGCTGCGTCGAGTCGCCCGCCGCCACCGTGGACGACATCCTCGCTGAAATCGCCGCCGCCCGCGTCACCGAACGCGGCTCGCGCGCCGACGACAAGTCTTCCGAAGCCGCCATGGAAGACCGCAAAAAGGCCGGCTATTTCTAAAACTTTCCATCATGCCCCATCCCACACCTCATCCCGTCGATTTGCTCCGCCTGAACACCTGCGGCAGCGTCGATGACGGCAAATCCACGCTCATTGGCCGGCTTTTGTACGACTCCAAGTCGCTCATGGAAGACCAGATCGAAGCGCTGGAACGCTCCGCCGACATCACCGGCGGTGGCCAGATCAACCTTGCCAACCTCACCGACGGCCTGCGCGCCGAGCGCGAGCAGGGCATCACCATCGACGTCGCATATCGTTATTTCGCCACGCCACGCCGCAAATTCATCATCGCGGACACGCCCGGCCATATCCAATACACGCGCAACATGGTCACGGGAGCCTCCACGGCCAACCTCTCCATCGTGCTCGTGGACGCGCGGCTTGGGGTCATCGAACAAAGCCGACGCCACACCTGCATCGCCTCGCTCCTGCGCATCCCCCACCTCGTTGTGGCGGTAAACAAAATGGACCTTGTGAACTGGAGCGAGGAGCGGTTTCTGGAAATCCGCGACCAGTTTGAAGAGTTTCTGCCGCGCCTGGATATGAAGGACGTCAAGTTTATCCCCATCAGCGCGCTGGACGGGGATAATGTGGTGACGCCCTCGGCCCGCATGCCGTGGTATGGAGGTCCGACCCTCCTGGATCACCTTGAAACCGTTCACATCGGCAGCGACCGAACCTTGGACGGCTTCCGCCTTCCCGTGCAGTGGGTCAACCGCCCGAGCAACCCCACGGACCCGCAGTTGCACGACTTCCGGGGCTTTAGCGGCCAGATCGCAGGAGGGATCGTCCGCGTGGGCAAAAAAGTGATCGTGCTGCCGAGCCGCCTGTGCACCACCGTGAAGGAGATCCATACCGCGGAAGGCCCGGCCACAGAAGCCTTCAGCCCGCAATCCGTCACCCTCGTTTTGGAAGACGACATCGACATCAGCCGGGGCGACCTGATTGCCGGAATGAACACCCCTCCCGGTTCCAGCAGCGAACTCCAAGCGAATATTTGCTGGATGCACCCGCGCCCGCTCCAGCGCGGCCGCAAATACCTCCTCAAGCACACGACACAAACCGTTCAGGCCATCGTCACATCCATCGAACACCGGTTAAATTTCACCGATCTCGAACCGGAGTCCACGCCCGCAGAACTCGCCCTCAACGACATCGGCGAAATCCGGCTCAAGACCTCCAAGCCGCTTCACTTCGACGGCTACGCCACCAACCGCCTCACTGGGGCGTTCATTCTCATCGAGCAAGGCACCAATGCCACGGCGGGAGCCGGGATGCTCTTCCCGCCCACCGAACTCGTGAAGCCGGAATACACAGACTTTGCCATCTGACCCGTGGCTATTTACGGATACTTGCGCCAAATGAAGCATTGACATCGAACGCGCTGTCGATTCAGGATGTCTCCAGTTCTTTGAAAGCCATGGGCCACCTATAAAACGGTCCACGGCACCTGATTCGTTTTGAAATAGTTTTGATTAACGCGAAAAAGTGCCCTTGGTGTAGCCAAGGGAGAATAGGGAAACGGGTTAAAATCCCGTGCGGTAGCGCCGCTGTAACGAGTGACGAAAGCTTCAACTGCCCTCCTGGGCAGAGCCGCTGTCTCCAAAAGAGATGGGAAGGCGAAGTGAGTAGGATGATCTCGGAGCCAGAAGACCTGCTTTTCGACGCTCATCAAGCCCGTGCTCACAGGAGCGCGGCAATCTGTCTCGCCAAAGACAGGATGAGGGATGGACGGTTTTTTTGCGCGTTCCTTTGGAATGCCTTTTTGCCTCCACGCCCTCTTCGGGGAGTGGAGGTTTTTTGTGCCCTCACGCCAGAGCCGGAGTGTTTCCGCAGCCATAGCAACGGGTGCCAGGAATCACTCCCATCTGCCAGCCCCGAGAGAATTCCCTCGCAACGCAAAAGCGGTTGGCAGCCGCAACCAACAACCATCCACAACATGACATACAACAACCTCGCCAGGCCCGGCTTCCTCCGGGCAAATCATCGACCCATATCCCACGGCATCACAACCCGCGTTGCCGCATCTGTTCTGCCCTGGATCGCCACAGCGGTCTGCATGGCTTCCCAAGCCCACGCGCAAGCACCCTCCCCTACTCCCGCGCTTTCCGGGTCGGCATCGCCGACGCTTTTACAGGAAGTGGTCGTCACCGCCACCCGCACCGATGAAACCGCCGCCAACGTCACCAGTTCCTACACCAAGCTGGACGGCGATGAAATCGAGCGCACCCAGATCCCTGACCTCAAAAAAGCGGTCGATCTCTCCCCCGGCGTCTTCTCCCGCGAGAACGGCGAGGAAGGAGGCACCACCGCCATCTCCATCCGAGGCAACCGCTCGGTGGATACCCTCACCCTCGTGGACGGCGTGAAAGCCGACTCGGTGATGTTTGGCAACGGCGGCTCGCCCTTTCTGAGCTTTGCCTCCAACCTCAATCTGGAGGACGTGGAAATCGTGCGTGGCCCGCAAAGTTCACTCTATGGCCCCGAAGCCATGGGCGGCGTGGTGTCCGTGGAAACCAAGCGTGGCCAAGGCACCCCGACTTCGACCCTCTTTTTTGAAGGAGGCAGCTACAATACCTACCGCGAAGGCCTCTTTGGCAGCGGCAGCCTGGGACCACTCGACTACTCCTTTCACTACGCCCGTGAAGACACCGGCAACAACCGCGCCAACAATAATTTGGACGCCAACAGCGGCTCGCTGCGCCTCGATTACACCGTTTCAGACCAACTGACGGTGGGGATGACCTTCCGCAACCAGAATGGCCTCTACCATGAACCGGGAAGCGACCGCTCCATTGACTCGGGATTCAACGATCCCAACGCACGCTGCACCGAAGACGCCACGATCGTTTCCACGTATGCCGAATGGAAGGTCTCGGATATCTGGACGACCAAGCTCACGCTGGGCACCTACCAGGAGCGTTACGTGTACAATAACCCCTTCAACCCAGCCAGCTACCTGGGAACGTATACCCCGGTTTCCTGGAACCCGGACGATTGGTCGAATTCCTTCATCGGCAGCTTTGGCGCCCCCGCAGCGGATTACAGCAACACCAAGGAACACAGCGTCATGGAGTCGGCCAACTGGTTCGCCGACTGGAAAAACACGATCGACCTCACCGAGAAAAACCGGCTTCTGGCGGGGGCCTCGCTGCTTTACCAGACAGGACATTACGAGTACGGCGACGACTACACCGTGAGCAACCCCTATGTTTATAACTACAAATACAATCAAGTAAGCTACGGTTCGGCCATGGACTTCGGGCTTTACGCCGAAGACCAGTGGAAAGTGATCGACAACCTCACCCTGTCGGGAGGACTTCGTTATGATCACGACCAACTCGACGGCGACGGCACCGAAAGCAGCACGAGCACGTATGGCGGCTCACTCCTACATACGCCTTACAACATCAATGCTGACGAACTGACCTACCGCCTGGGCGCGGCCTATTTAGTGGAGCCAACCCATACCAAGATCCACACCAGCCTCGGCACAGGCTTCAAGGAACCGACCATCTATCAGTTGAGCACCTCATCGTTTGCCAATGGAAACACCTTGGAGCCGGAACGCTCCCAAAGCTGGGACGCTGGCGTTACTCAGTATTTCCTGGGCGACCAACTCTCCCTGGACGCAACATTCTTCCATAGCCACATCAACAATCTGATCACCTACCTGAGCCAGACGTCGCCGAAGCAAGGCTATTACATCAACTCCGACGAAGCCAACAGCCATGGCATCGAAACCGCGGCCACGGCGAAGATCAACGATCACTGGCAGGCCCGCCTTGCCTACACCTGGACGGAGAGCGAGCAGTCGGCGTATTGCTGGGACAACGTGAACGAGATCACGCTCACCGGCATGCAGCGGGCGTTGCGCATCCCGCGCCATCTCTTCAACGCCGATACCAACTACACCTTCGACCTGCCGGTGGGCAAGCTGACGCTCGGCGTCGGGGCCACTCTGGCCATGGATCGGCAGGATGTGGACTGGGGGTATTCCAAACCGGTTGTGATCAAGGGGCAAACAACCTACGCTGGAGAAATCGTGAATATGCCAGACTATCTGACCGCTCGCGTCTATGCCAAATACGCCATGAACGAGCGCTTTGCATTCACCACCCGCGTGGAGAACGTCACCAATAAAGATTATCAGCCGGTGCTCGGCTATCCCGCCTTGGGCCGCGCCTACTACGGAGGCTTCGAGATAACCTTCTAGCTGGCAGCCGGCAAAGGCCGCCTCATCGCCTTATATTTTCTTTGCTAAAATCAGGTAAAGAACGCGCGTGGATGGATAACAATGGAAGCTTCTCTGTCCGCGCGCACTTTTTCCAGAAATGAAGACACTGCTATTTGCTCTATTGCTGGCCTGGGTAGGACGTTGTCCAGCGGACGAGCTGTCTTCCAAACCTTTGCGGGTTGTCTCGATCTGCCTGCAAGGAGATCAGCTTCTGCTCCAACTCGTCCCCCGGGAGCGGATTATTGCCCTCAGCGCGCTTTCTACCGATCCCGACATCTCCGCGCATTGGGAAGCGGCGCGGGGTCTCCCGCTGATCCGCGGCGGTGCGGAGGAGTTGATCCGTCTCAAGCCTGACCTCGTTCTGGTCTCCATAAATTCCGCGCCCCTCACGTTGGCGGTCCTCAAGCGGCTTGGCGTGCGGGTGCTGAAACTCGGCATCCCCACGGATTTCGATGAACTGCGTGACCAGCTTCGGCTGGCGGGCCGGAGCCTGGGCGAAGAGGCGCGTGCGGAAAAAATAGTGGAGGACATGGACGCCCGCCTGGCACGTCTCCAAGCCAGGCGTCCAGCGGTTGCCCAACGCCCCTCAGCCTTGTTCTATTTTCAGGACCGCTTCACCCCCGGCTCCCACACCTTCGCCAATGCCATCCTGGAAGTGGCCGGGTTTCGCAATCTCGTCGGCATGCACATCTCCGATTTTGGCGGTTCGGCCTCAGCGGAATCGATCCTCATGGCCCGACCGCAATACCTCATCCTGACGCGATTCCGGGAGGCAAGCCCGACGTCAACTCAACTCTCCGAGACGCAACCGCTCTTTCGCAAATTGGGGGCGCAGACCAAAGTCATCTCGGTTTCATTCCGACAACTCGCCGAACCCGACCTTAGCAACTTGGATCTGGCAGAGATGCTCCAAGCGCGACTTTACCAATGAACCAAACCCTCTCTCAACGCTGGCTGCTTTCGGGATTGTTCGCCGTGCTGGCTCTTACTGCCATCGTCTCGCTCGGGGTTGGCAACACCCCTCTCTCGGTTCGGGAGTTGTGGGATGCCGCGTGCGGCAAGGGAGAACCGGTGATCCGGCTGGTGCTTTGGGAAATCCGGGTGCCTCGTTTGCTCCTGGGGGTTCTCGTGGGCGGAAGCCTTGGCTTGGCTGGAGCCTCCCTGCAAGGGCTTCTCCGCAACCCGTTGGTGGAACCGGGGCTGCTTGGTGTCTCCGCTGGAGCCAGCCTGGGGGCGGTGGCGGTGTTTTACTCCGGCCTCGCCACCACGTTTGCTTTCGCCATGCCGCTGGGAGGGATGGTCGGAGCCTTTGCCGCCGTGCTCCTCGTCTGCGCTTTGGCCGGACGCGACGGCTCCATCCAAAACTTGATTCTCGCAGGCGTGACGGTGTCCGCCATTTGCGGCGCGTTCACGTCGGTTATTCTTAACTTTTCGCACAATCCCTACGCCGGTATGGAAATCGTCTTCTGGCTGCTCGGCTCGCTGTCGGATCGCAACTTTGACCATGTCAAACTGGCCGCGCCAATGATCGCTGTGGGCGGTCTGCTCATGCTGAGTTGCGGCAGCGCACTCCGGGCGCTCACGCTGGGAGAGGATACGGCACGCAGCCTCGGGTTCCGCACAGAGCGGGTACGGCTGCGGATCATCGTCGGCTCCTCACTGGCGGTCGGCGCGGCGGTTTCCATCACGGGAGCCATCGGGTTTGTCGGCCTCGTGGTTCCTCATCTCCTGCGCCCGTTGGTGAAGGCTGATGCAGGGCGATTGCTTCCCGCCAGCGCCTTGGGGGGAGCGATTCTTCTGCTCTGGGCCGATCTGTTGGTGCGTTTGCTGCCCACCGGCCAGGAATTAAAAGTCGGGGTTGTAACGGCGCTCGTCGGAGCGCCTGTATTTCTCGTCCTGCTCATCCGCACCCGCAAAAGCCTTTTTTAACCGATGCTCGAAGCCCAACAACTTAGCATTACTCTTGGCGGACGCCGCATCGTCCACCCGCTCGATCTCTCCCTGGACAAGGGAGAGATGGTTGGGCTGATCGGCGCCAACGGCTCGGGAAAATCGACACTTCTCCGTGCGCTTGCGGGACTGCTGCCTGCGGAATCGGGAAAAATCTTACTGAGTGGGAAGCCGCTACCTCAACTCCCGCCCCGCGAAGTGGCCCGAACAATGGCCTATCTGCCACAATCGCCGGAATGCCACTGGCCGCTCACCGCCGACCGGGTGGTGGCGCTGGGGCGGTTGCCCTTTCGGGGAAGCTCCAGTGAACTCGACGCGCAGCATGTCACGCGGGCTCTCGCCGCCGTGGACGCCCTGCATCTTCGAGAACGCGCCGTCAACGAACTCTCCGGCGGCGAGCGGGCTCGCGTCTTTCTGGCACGTGCCTTGGCAGGCGACCCCTCGTTCCTCTTGATCGACGAACCGGCTGCCGGACTCGACCCCTATCACCAACTCCAACTTATGGAGATGCTTCAGATATTGGCGCGGGAAGGGCGCGGAATTCTTGTAGTGCTCCACGATCTGGGGCTGGCGGCTCGGTTCTGTGGACGCCTGCTTCTTCTGAATGACGGAAACCTCATCGCCTCCGGTCGCCCGGAAGCGGTGCTTACCGACTCGCTCCTGGCGCAGGCACACCACATCAGCGCCTACCGGAGTTGCCATCAGGAAACATCCGTGATCGTTCCATGGAACCGCCTTTCCAAGGGAACGGAAAACGCCAAAAATCCATGACGCCACTCACGAAGATTCTTGGTCAATCCTTGACTGCGGCACGCAGAGAACCTGCGCTTTGGGCATGGGCAAGCTCCGTGGGATTGCACCTCGTGCTCCTCGCCTGGCTGGGCCACATCGTAAGCATCGAAGTGCCCCGTGTTGGGATGGAAACCGGGGAGCAATGCCCGATCCTTGTTCGTATGGATTCACCTGGACTTGGCAACGCACCCGAGCCCTCCGTGCCACTCCAAGAAGCCAGCAAAATCTCCGCTCCCTCCCTACCGGTCCAGGAGCCGCTCCTTTCTGCAATACCTCCAGTGTCTCCACCGACACTGCCTAAACCGGCGATTGAGGAAATACCCACACACCTCACCGAGGCACCCATCTTCTCGACAGCACAGGATGCGCCCACACCCAGCGCCTCGAAAACCGCTGCTCTCACACGTCACCGCTCTTTTTCGCAACAGCCTGTTGGCTCTTCAGACACCCCCACTTCGGGTGAATCCGGCGGACAATTCATGCGATTGGGAACCGAAGGCATGCCCACCGCATTGCAAAATCCTCCACCCGAATACCCGTTGGAAGAACGTCAAGCCGGTCATGAAGGCACCGTTGTCCTGTGGATTCGCATCGAATCAAACGGCACCCCTTCCAAAGTGTCGATTGCCACCAGCTCCGGGTTCGCGCGCCTCGACGCCAGCGCATGCAATACCGTGAGCCGCCGCTGGCATTTCAGGGCCGCTCGACAGTCCGGCACCCCCATAGCCGCCGAATTTCTCCTCCCCATCCGCTTTGCCCTCAAAGAATACCGTAGGCTGACCCTGCTTTGAGCGTTTCTCGGGAAACTCATTTTTGCGCGTGTGCGCGTGCCTGCCTTACATCCCCTATCGTCTTGCAAAGCGCGGCGGAAGGACGCAAAATGCCTTTTTCTATGCGACAAATCGGCATTGGCATTGCGGGATTCGGCACCATCGGGGTGGGCGTTTACAAGCATCTCACCGGCAACCACCGGTTGCTTTGCGAGCGGCTCGGCCTCGACTTGACCGTTAAAAAAATTGCAGACCTGGACATCGACACGCCCCGGGCTGGCGTTACCACGCCCCGGTCGATCATGTGCAACGATTGGCAGGAGCTGATCGACGATCCGCAAGTGCAGGTGGTGGTGGAACTCATGGGCGGCATCAAGACCCCCTACAAGTTCGTCATGGCCGCTCTCGAAAAGGGCAAGATCGTCGTCACCGCCAACAAAGCCCTCCTAGCCGAGCATGGAAAAGAAATCTTCGCCTTCGCCGCCCAAAAGCGCGTACCGATCTTTTTTGAAGCCGCAGCTGCCGGTGGCGTGCCGATCATCAAAGCCCTGCGGGAGGCGTTCGTGGCCAACCACATCCGCTCCATGCACGGCATCATCAACGGCACGAGCAATTACATCCTCACCCGCATGACCCAGGCGGGGCTCGGCTTTGAAGAGGCGCTCAAGGAAGCGCAGGCCGCCGGGTACGCCGAAGCCGATCCGACCCTGGACATCAACGGCTGGGACGCCGCCCACAAGGCGATCATCCTCGCCTCGCTCGCCTACGGGTTCTGGGTCAACTCGGCGGACATTCACGTCGAAGGCATCCAGAACATCACGGCAGCGGACATCGAGTTTGCCGAGAAGATGGGCTACAAAATCAAACTCCTCGCCGTCATCAAATCCGACGAGACCTGCACGGAAAACTGCCCCGTCGAGGTGCGCGTCCACCCGACGCTCGTGCCGGAATCCCACGTGCTGGCCTCCGTCAACGGCGTCTTCAACGCCATCGCGGTCCACGGCGACGTCGTGGGCGAAACGCTCTTCTACGGACGCGGCGCGGGCCAGGACGCCACGGCAAGCGCGGTCATTAGCGACCTTGCGGAAGCGGCGGTGGCGCTCGAAACCCCGCGCCCGAACTTCGGCTTCGTTCCCCACGGCCTCTACGGCAGATGTAAGCCCATCAGCGAAGTGATTACGCCGTATTACTTGCGCCTCGCCGTCATCGACCGGCCCGGCGTGCTTGCCCTCATCACCAGCATCCTTTCCGAAGAGCACATCGGCATCTCCTCGGTCATCCAACCCGAGGCACACGAAGAAGAGACCGTACCGCTCGTGCTCATGCTCCACAACGCCGCCCAAGCCCAAATGACCCGCGCCGTCGAGAAGATCGCCGCCCTCGACTGCGTCAAGCGCCCGCCGCAAGTGCTGCGCGTGGAAACTTTCGCCTAACCAAAAACATCTCGCGCAAAGAAACGCAAAGGACGCAAAGTAAAACCTCAAACCATACCACAGGACTGAATTTCAAGTTCTCAAGCCTCCAAAACCTCCTTTTCCTCTCCTTTGCGTTCTTGGCGTCCTTTGCGCGAACCTAAAAACTTAACTCAATGTCCACACCCAACTTCCTCAACGACCGGGGCCTGATCGCCCGCTACCGCCAATACCTGCCCGTCACGGACGCAACGCCCGTGATCTCCCTCAACGAAGGCCACACGCCGCTCATTCACTCGCCCAAACTGAGCACGCTCGTCGGGCGCGGCTGCAACGTCTTCATCAAATACGAAGGGCTCAACCCCACCGGCTCGTTCAAGGATCGCGGCATGACCGTCGCCATTTCCAAAGCCGTTGAAGCCGGTTCCAAAGCCGTCATTTGCGCCTCCACCGGCAACACCTCCGCCGCCGCCGCCGCCTATGCCGCGCGCGCCGACATCGAGTGCATCGTGCTCCTGCCCGCCGGGAAAATCGCGCTCGGCAAACTCGCCCAAGCCTTCATGTATGGGGCAAAGGTCGTCGCCATCGAAGGCAACTTCGACGAAGCGCTGCGGCTCGTGCGCGAGATCGGCGAGACCGAGCCGATTGCCATCGTCAACTCCATCAATCCCCATCGCATCGAAGGCCAAAAAACCGCCTCCTTCGAGATCATCGAAGAACTCGGCGATGCGCCGCAGGTCCACATCCTGCCCGTCGGCAACGCCGGGAACATCAGCGCGTATTGGAAGGGCTACCGCGAATTCCACGCGTTGGGCAAAGCCACGCGGCTGCCCATGATGGTCGGCTTCCAGGCCGCCGGTTCCGCGCCCATTTATTACAACAAAGTCATCGAAAATCCCGAGACCGTCGCCACCGCCATCCGCATCGGCAACCCGGCAAGCTGGGACTTGGCCACGGCAGCCATCCGGGACTCCGGCGGCGCGATTGACATCGTCAAGGACGACCGCATCCTCGCCGCGCAAGCGTGGCTCGCCGCCAAAGAAGGCATCTTCGTCGAACCCGCCAGCGCCGCCTCCATCGCGGGCCTGATGAAATGCGTGCAAGGCGTGGAACCGGCCTTCAATCTGGGCCGCGTACCCGACGGCTCCAACATCGTCTGCACCGTCACCGGCCACGGCCTCAAAGACCCGGACGTCGCCAAAGAGCAGTGCAAAGGCATCATCGCCGCCAAGGCGGACAAAGCGGCGATTATGGATTTGATCGGGCGGTAGGCGAAAAGGCGTGCCACAGAACCGAAGTTGAAATTCGTTTAATAATACTGTTCAGCACAAATAAGTTCATGCGCTACATATTCTCTGTCATCTGCATTCTGTTGGCACTCCATGGACTCTTCTTTTCGTTTTGTATTTTGGGTCCCACGCCATTTAAAAAATCATTTATCTCCTGCTTTGTGCAACCGAAGATTGATAGCGATGTCCAGTCTCTTGTTTCGTCTGGAACCATTCCTGCCCAATCTGAAAAGGCAATCCGACGAGTAATTTCGCATTCATATACAAACCAAGCTCTCTACTGTCTTGTCTCTTTAGCATTTTCCTCATTTCTTTCATCCCTAGCATTTGCCCTACTGTCATTATCGCCTTGGATTGTCCCATCATACAAAATGGCTATAAAGGCTGAACCAGATGCTCCAATTAACAGCCCACGCGATCTTTAGTCTCTCCTCGTTCCCAATCTCCTGATTGGGAACGCAATTGTCCCGGAAACTCTGTTTCCCTCAGGCGCGGAGAACATGCAGCGCTGCCGATTCGCTCAAGGCCGTCGAAACAGAGTTTCGCAAACACTTGCGTTCCCAATCGGGAGATTGGGAACGAGGACCAATCTGCGGAAATCTGCGTAATCTGCGGATAAACCTCTTCCCTTTTCCGACACAGCCTACTCCCCAATAATCTTCACCAGCACGCGCTTGCGCCGTTTGCCGTCAAACTCCCCGTAGAAAATCTGTTCCCACGGTCCGAAATCGAGTTTTCCATTCGTAACCGCAACGACAACTTCCCGCCCCATAATCGTGCGCTTGAGATGGGCGTCGGCGTTGTCCTCATAGCCGTTGTGGCGGTATTGGGAATATGGCTTTTCAGGCGCAAGTTTCTCCAGCCACGTCTCAAAATCCTGATGTAAACCGACCTCATTGTCGTTTATGAAGACCGAGGCAGTGATGTGCATAGCGTTTACAAGACAAAGCCCTTCACGGACACCACTCTTTTTGACGAGCTTTTCTACCGTGTCGGTGATGTTCAGGAAACCCCGCCGATTTGGCACTTCAAACCAAAGCTGTTCGGTCAGTGATTTCATGACTTGGCGTTTTAGAGTGGCAATTCCAAGTTGACGAGGCATTTGTTCTTCATTCCTGGGTTTACACCCCACGGTTTTCTCTTAACCGCCCCCGCCACTTCACCAAACCACACTAATTCGAGCCTCCAACTCGCCTGGTTGCCATACGCTCCAATCTTTAATCTGTCGTGCCAGTTCATCACTACGCAGAGCAGCTGTCGCCGGATTCAAATGGTAACAAGTATCGATGAAATTGCTACGCCCGCCATAGGCACCCAATCGGGTGTCTTTTAAAACGGGAAGAATTTCTGCTATCTCTTGCAAGAGTGCGGCGTTCGTTTTTTGAAGAATTGCGGCATTTTCAGGTTCTGTATAGGCCCACGGCAAGGAATAGGCAACACGCACGCCGCGTTGGTCACACCATTGCCGAATCCAATATAGGAGCTTGCGATTGTCTGCGGAGAGATGCGTTCCATAGTATGGAGTGAGTTCGTCGAAATAATATTTTCGAGACGTGGTCTGCCAACCACTTGCATCGGTTTCTGCGATAGTGTAGGGCCAGCGGGGTTTCTTTTTCTTTGAAAAATAGGATTTCCCGATGCCAACGATCCGCTTCCAACCAACATTGGATTTCATTGCTGATGCCCAATAGGGAAAAATCGGGTGTTCCCACGGCATGTAAGCCCATTCGGGATGTCTCAAAACATTCGCGAATTTACATCCGCTGGAAAAAAGATCGTGTTCACAAGTCAATCGAGGCGGTTCAATTGCCAAGATCAGCGTGTCTCCCCGCCGAAGTTCCGCTAGAACCCAATTGGTGAGCACGGCAGAACCGAAAGGCGCTTCCAGCCCCATGTTGACGGTCGCAAGTCCATCGTTCTCCAACATGCGGATGCCCATTACAGAAAACGCCACGCTCGATCCGCCAGTGACAACGACCTTCTTCCCATACTGCTCAGACATTTTGCGACTCCAAGCGAGTTTGTTCTTAGCGAAACGAACATAGAAGTCGATTTCAGGGTCTAGCCACGTGCAAAAAATTACGCGCAAGGCAAGAAAAGCCGCTGCAAAAGCTGCCAACAGAAGAGGAAAACTGAAGATGTGAAACTTAGAACGCAAAATAGATGAATCCAGTGTTGCTTTCGGGGGCCAAAAAGATGATCAGCCCGATCAGGATGATGAGAACTACAGGGCAGCGTAGATAATAATAAGGTTCGCCTTTTCGGTATAAAGAAAACCATTCGGCCAGAAAAACCAGCCCACAAAGGGTGAGAAAAAGGAAAGGCATATTGTTCCAGTGTTTGACGAGTTGATGGCGGAAAACTGAGCAGTAGGCAGAGGGCGTGAAGAGGGTTTGAACCTTAGTCCAAAATACTTCGGGTCGGTTTTCATAAAAGAAAAGCCACGCAAAAAAGACCGCTCCACACGTAAGAAACCACCCCGCCAATGGTGGAAGAGTGAGCGTTCGTTTGGAAAACCGGTTTATGATGAGAAATAAGCCATGACAGGCTCCCCAAAGGATGAAGCCCCACCCGGCTCCGTGCCAAAGACCGGATATGATAAAGACCACGGCAATGTTGAAGGCCCACCAACCGACACGTCCACCCCCTAGCGGAATATAGAGGTAGTCGCGAAACCACTGGCTCAAGGAAATATGCCAGCGTCGCCAATATTCCCCGATACTTGTGGACAGCAATGGACTGGCAAAGTTGAGCGTAAGTCGAATTCCAAGGCAGCGCGCCAGCCCCAGTGCCACGAAGCTGTAACCCGCGAAGTCATAATAAATGCGGAGACCAAAAAAGACATTGGTCATCCAGATGAGATACGCGTTACCGGTGGGTGCGGAATCAAACCATGTGGCCAGATTGTCGGCGAGCGCACACTTAAAGAAAAGGCCCAGCACAATCCAGCCGGTCCCTTCGTTAATATCCTTCTTATTAAAGCAGAACTGAAAACACTCCATCTGCGACAGCAAGTCCCGCCTCCGCTCGATGGGGCCCGCGACGATTTGCGGGAAAAATCCGGCGAAATTCATGTAGTCGAGAAAACCGGGTAGCGGCTGCTTATACGCGATGGTATCAAGGACAAACGCGATTTTCTGAAAGGTGTAAAAAGAGATGCCGACGGGGATTACCAAATTGTGCAAAGCAGGAATCTCATGGCCGACGACGCCGTGGAGCCAAGTCCTTGAAGCAGCAAGATTGAGATGAAAGACGCTGTGGAGAAAAAAATCTCCGTATTTGTAAAAGAGCAGTGGCAGAAGTTGGAGTGGGATAAGCAGGAGGAGATAACGACGTGGTGCCCGCCCGTGGAAACGCAAAATCCATTGAAGCCCGAAATAGCTAAACAAAGCGACGGCAAGAAAGATAAAAAAGGTAACTGCGCTAATGTTAAAGAGAAGAAAGAGCCCGACCGAAACAAGAGCGACTTTATCAAACCATTGGGGGCGCCGCGGGATGGCCGCACGCAGAACAAAAATCACCGCCAGGGCGCCAGCCAGCAATTTCCAGAATCGGTATTCAGCGAAATTCATATTGTTGCAAAGGTCAAAAGGCGAGGAACATGGCGGTGAAAGCCGTTTGGTTTAAATGACAAGCACTGGATCAACAAGCCTGAAATGTCCTCCAACTCCATAGCGGGCGTGATTGGAAATGGGTGAGGTAGGAATTAGTTCCGAAGGTGAGACCAATGGCCGTTGGCGCGTATAGTGCGGTAAAAACCGGCTCAGAATGCTTGGAAAGTAAGTGTTGCTTACGATGCCGATAGCATGCGTGAGCTGGGCGCTGTTTTTCGTGCTGCAAGCTGACTTTCACGGTGCGCTGGCCGCCATGGCGCACGCCAGTGCCCGCAGAGGATCGAGAGTGTTGCCGTGCCCAACACGTCTACTACGCGGCGCCCCGGTTGCTTTCATAGCGCAAGGGAGTGCTGCTTGTAAACCGCTCCCAGCGCCCTCCGACATGCAGAAATTGCGCGAAGAATATAAGCTGCCCCTCGCGGGTTACCGGTGCCTCTTCGTCAATCTCCGCGTAGTAGCGCCCGCCTAGCGTGTCCACAGGCCAAGGCTCTCCATGTTGACAAAAATCGGGCTCACCCAATGGGTGAACGCTTTGCAGGGTAGCTGCCTGACTGCGATAAATGCGGTTCGCCTTTCGCCAACTAGGCAATCTCTGCAAAAAAAGCCGCCGTGATGCCTTGCGACATCACGGCGGCTGACCAAGGCTTTTCCTGGTTCCCCAGCCGACCCCCATCGGCAGTTCCGGGAAAGCCGCTCTCGATTTTTTACGATGTCCGGCGGCGCATCCGCTGTCCAAAGGCGAGCATTCCGAGGCCGCCCACCAGCATTGCCCAGGTGCTCGGCTCGGGCACTGCCAGCACTGTCAAGTCGCTGTTGTGGTCGAGTACGGCCCAGGCGGTGTGCGTCGTGGAGTCGTATCCATAGTAGCCGAGCACATCGTCGACTGCGGCATTATACGCTGTATTC
>Ga0364914_10205_pt1 | contig 25341 bp, 14 predicted proteins | sample ExccelJu500001D3_3_FD_206954 | JGI IMG/M metagenome (GOLD analysis project Ga0364914, IMG submission 206954) | Enriched cells from Trout Bog Lake Hypolimnion, Wisconsin, USA - BchlTB.June25.5000.01.D3 | ecosystem: Environmental > Aquatic > Freshwater > Lake > Hypolimnion/Profundal zone | place... | reverse complement strand
ACAGCATCGGCAGTCTGGCTCCGGGACGGTTGAGTTCCATCGGCACTTTGACGCTGACAAATAATTTGACCTTGAACGATGGCGCGCTGTTCTTTGATGTGGCCATCAGTAATCCGGCGACAAACGACCTTTTGGTCGTTGGGAATACGCTGACCCTGAACGGCTCCATCACAGTCAATCTCTCGATCATGGGCAGCCTGCCGGCGGGCAATTACACGCTCATGACCTTTGCCAATTATGCCGGCACCGGCAGCTTCGTGCTCGCCGGCAGCTATCCCAACACCACGCTGGTGGTGAATCCCAACAGTCTGGTATTGCAGGTGACGGGCACCGGGATTCCCAACAATGATATTTGGGGAGGTTTCGTGAATGGGGTGTGGGACACCAACACGCTGAACTGGACGAATACCAGCCCGGCCATTCCGTATGCGGATAACGACATCGTCATCTTTGACGATTCCTTGGTTGGCAACCCGGTGATCACCGGCGGGACCGTTATGCCCCTTTCGGTAACGTTCAACAACAACGTGGCCAATTACACCATCAACGCCAGCATCAGCGGCGCGGGTTCGCTTATCATGAACGGGTTGGCAACGGTGACGCTGGGCGGCAGCAACAGCTTCAGCGGCGAATTTGATGTCAATGCCGGCACTTTGATCCTTGCGGGGACCAATATAAATAATAACACCCCGAACATCTACGCTGGCACACTGGTGGTTGCCAACGGCGGTTTGATTAATACGGTCCCGAACCTCTATGGCGGCGCGCTGCTGGTTTCGAATGGCGGCTTTATCAATTCGCCCAATGCGACGCTCAACATCGGGGTGACCAATGGTGTCAGTGTCACGAACACGCTGCTGGCGGGCGGTGCGATCAACGTCCAATCGCTGTTGATGACCAACATCACATTTGCGGTCACCAACTCGATCTTCAACTTCAACGGCGGCACGCTGACGACCTCCAACGGCACCGGCGTCGGCTATGCGGCGAACGTCTTGGTGACCTCCAACGGCAGTTGGAACATGAACGGCAACTGGCAAATGAACGGCGGCACCAATATGTTCGCCAACGTGGCGACCAATGGCACTGCCTCGGCGTGGGTTCATATCGGCAACGGTGTCAACAACGCGCAGGTCAGTGTGAACCCGGGCGCGACCTGGTGGTCCACCGTTCCGGCCTATGACCAGGCTTCGCCGGCGAATTTGTTGGCCGGTGCGACCAATGTCATTGGTTTTGATATCGGCACCGGCAATTCGACCAACAACCAGTTTGTGGTCAATGGCGGCACGGTGATTGCGACCAATCTCTATGGGCAGAACAACATCATCTATGTTGGCAATAGCGGTAATTCGGTTGGCAACCAGATGATCGTCACCAACGGCGGCCAGGTGTTGGTTGCGGGGTTGAGAGTCACCGGCCCCACTCCATTTGTCGTGGGCAATGGTGGCACTAACAATGGCCTTTATGTGGCCGGCACCAACAGTATGGGGGCCAAATCAATGGTGGATGTCGGCTCGGATCGTCTGGGGGTTCTCTCCTATAACAACTGGATACGGGTGGACCAGGGCGGTTTGCTCACCAATGTGTCCTTGTATATCGCGGGGAACGGGAACAATACGGTGTTCATCACCAACGGCGGGTTGGCCTCGGTCAACTGGGTCACGGTGGGACGGGCTGCCACCAATGACACGCTCATCGTGGCGGGCGCGGACAACGCCGGCAACCTGGCGACGTTGGCGTTCACGTATGGAGCCAATGCGCTGGCGGTGGGCGGCGCGTATCCCAATGGGCCGGCCGGCGGCAATCCTGGGTCAAACTGCGTGGTGATCGTGGGCAATGGCGGCCAGATCACGAACTGGAGTGCGGTCTATGTCGGCGGCGGCGGTGGTCAGACGGACAGCAATTGCGCGAACAACGTCTTGATCATCACCAACGGCGGTCAGTTAATCAACCCGTCGACGAATGTTAACAGCAGCTACATTGGCAATTTGAATGGTTGCAACAGCAACTCCATCTCCCTGGGTGGCGGCACGAACACCTCGTTGTGGAGTCTGGGCAGCCATACCCTGACCATTGCCAACAATGCCCAGTGCACGAACAACTACATGACGCTGTTTGGTGGCGGCGTGCTGACGAATGTGACCTCCATCATCCTGAGCGGTGTGAATTCGACGCTGAACCTGAACGGCGGGTATCTGGCGGCGGGAGCCAATGGCAACCTGATAACGACGAACAGTTCGACCATCAATGCGACGAACTTTGTGCAGGCTGGCGGAGCGGTCATAGATTCTGTCACCTACAACGTGACGAACGTGCTGCCGCTGTTGCGGGATCCGAACAGCACGGGCGGCGGATTGACGAAGCTGGGCGTCGGCACGCTGGCGCTCTTGGGCGCGAACACCTACAGCGGCAACATGGTGGTCAGTGCGGGCACCCTGGTGCTTGCCGGTGCCGGTTCGCTGAACAGTGGCAGCTATTCCGCCACCTTCGTTAATAATGGCATATTCAATTATAACAGCACGGCCACGCAGGTTCTGGGCGGTGCGCTATCCGGCACCGGCACGGTGCTCGTCAATGCGGGCACGTTGCTGGTGAATGGCGATGCCTCTGCCGCCACCAATACTTGGACGGTGAACAGCGGCGGCACCTTGGGTGGCGTCGGCACCATTGGCGGCAATGTGACTTTGAATGCGGGTGCCGGTCTGGCTCCGGCTGGAGTTGGCAGCATCGGCACGCTGAAACTGACCAACAGCCTGACCTTGAACGGCAATACGCTGTTCTACGACATTTCGCCGACGGCCAACGACTTGGTGGCGGTGACCAACAGCTTGACCTTGAATGGCGTCAACACCATCAACTTGATGGTTGATTCGGGCCGCATCGCGGCGGGCACTTACACGCTCATGACCTTTGCCAATTATACCGGCAGCGGCAGCTTCGTGCTGGGTGGTGCTTATACCAACTCAGCCAGTCTGGTGCTCAATGCCACCAACCTGGTGCTGCAGGTGGGCACGGCTGGCCTTACGATTGATACCTGGAAGGGTTACCTAAGCGGGATCTGGAGTGGTTCGGCAATGAACTGGACAAATGATAGCCCCATCATTGCCTATGCGGATGGAGATGCGGTTCTCTTTGATGATACGCTGGTGGCCAACTCGGTGGTCAGCGGAGGTCCGCTGGCACCCGGCGTGGTGATCTTCAACAACAGCCTGACCAACTATGTCATCAACGCCAGCATTAACGGCGCGGGATCACTAATAAAGAACGGTTCGGCAACGGTGGCGCTGGGCGGAGCCAATACCTACACCAGCAACACGGTGGTCAACGCCGGCACCTTGTGGGTGACCAATGGCGGTTCGCTCACCTTGACCAACACCTTGAACATCGGGGCGCTGGCGGGGAGTGCAGGCGCGTTGACCTTGTCCAGCAATGGCAGCATTGCTGTCAAGACCCTGCTGGCGACCAACGTCATCAACACAACGGCCAACTCCGTCTTCAACTTGAATGTTGGCGGCACGCTGACGACCTCCAACAACAACGGGGTGGCGGCAACCCTCTTGGTGGCGTCCAATGCTAACTGGAACCTGAACGGCATCTGGAACGCCAATGCCGGCACGAACATCATCGTGGGCATGAACACCAACGGTGGCAGCGGCAATGTTTATGTGGGCAACGGCGTGAACGGCGCGCAACTCAACGTGAACAGCGGTGCCGTTTGGTGGCACCAGTTGGCGGGACCGTCTCCGCAAGTGACGAATGAAATGTCTCTGACAGTCGGCAATGGCAATGTGACGAACAACCAGATGGTGGTCAACGGCGGGACAGTGATCCTTACCAACAGCATTACGACCGGGCCAATCGGCGGGGTTATTTCGCTCACCATCGGTGCCGGTGGCAATTCGATAAACAACCAGGTGGTGGTGACCAACGGCGGGAAATTGATTACCCGTGGCCGTGGCGACGCTGGGTTTGATGCCATTAATATTGGTGGCAGTGGAACCAACAACAGTTTGCTTGTGGGAGGGACGAATGCGTTGGGCGGCGGGTCGCTGGTTGATTGCAGGAACGACCGCTTTTTCATCGGCAATGGCACAGCGGCTGGTGCCTACTCCTGGGTGCAGGTGGGTGCGGGCGGCGAGGTTACCAACGCCAGTGTGTATAACGGCGGGAATTACACCGCGTTGTATGTGACCAATGGCGGCCAGTTATATGTGAACAGCCTTACTTCTGGACGTAATTGCAGCAACAGCATCACGGTGGTTGGCGGGACCGATGCCAGCAACAACAAGGCCCTGGTGGCCGCATCGATTCCTTACACTACCAGCTTTGGCTTGACGGTCGGTGGCGGTTCGGGAACGGCCTCGCAGCCTCACTATTACAACACGATGCGGATTGATGCCGGCGGGTTGGTGACGAATGCAAGCACGGTGGCCATTGGCGGCAGCAGCTCTGCATTTACGGATAGCAATGCGTGTGCGAATGTGTTGATCATCACCAACGGCGGGCAGTTGTTCAGCACCAGTGGTGCATGGATCGGTTACCAGAACGGCTGCTACAGCAATCAATTGTCGCTGGGCGGCGGCGTGGCGGGGTCGCTGTGGAACCTGGGCAATCATGCCTTGACTCTGGGCAATGATCTCTATGCGTCGAACAACGTGATAACGCTGTTAGGTGGCGGCGTGCTGACAAACGTATCATCGTTGATCTTGGGCGGCTCCTACTCGGTGTTGAATTTCAATGGCGGCACGCTGGCGGCGGGCGGCAATGGCAATCTGATAGCGACCAACAGCGGGAGCGGTTTGTCGGGATATCCGACGAATGCCTTGCTGACCAACATCTGCTATCTGGCGACCAACTATATCCAGGCTGGCGGAGCGATCATAGATTCGGTGACCTACGCGGTGACGAACGTGGTGCCCTTGGTGCAGGATCCGAACTACCCGGGCGGCGGGTTGACGAAGCTGGGCAGCGGCACATTGGCGCTGCTGGGCGTGAACACCTATACCGGCCCGACGGTGGTGAGTGCGGGCACGCTGGCCTTGAGCGGCAGCGCCTCGATTGCGATCAGCCCGAGCATCACGCTGGCGGGCGGGACGAAATTGGACGTGTCGGGCTTGAGCAGCGGGTTCAGCTTGGCCAGCGGCCAAGTGTTGAGCAATAGCGCTTCGACGGCGACGATCAACTGCGGGGCGCTTGGATTCAGCACGGCTTCCGGCACGGTGGCGCTGACGTATGTGCCGCTGACGCCGTCGCTGACGGTGACCAACGGAACGCTGACGTTGTCGGCCAGCACGGTGTTCAGGGTCAACAGCGCCGGCTTGCCGCCAGGCAACTACAGGATTATTTCCAAACAGGGCACCGCCTCAGTGGCGGGCACCCTGCCGGCCGTGACCGTCATTGGCGGGCCCAACGGCGGGACGCCGCAACTTTCGCTTGTGAGCGGCGAGCTTTGGCTGGCCGTCGGTGGCGTCTCGACCTGGAGCTACAGCGGGACGAGCTTCACCTACAACGGCACGGCGCAGGCTCCGGCCCTCACGTCGTTCAACGGCTCAACCAATGTCATGACGACGAACTATGTGGGTGTGTCGCCGACGACCTACGGACCGAGCGTGAACGCGCCGACCAATGCGGGCAGCTACTATGTGACGAATAAGGTGGTGACGGATGCCAACTACTATGGGGCTACCAACAGCCAGAGCTTCACGATTGGCAAGACCAACCTGACCATCACAGCGCAGTCCAACACGAAGCTTTATGACGGGACGACCAGCGCCACGACGCCGCCGAACATCACGGCGGGCAGCATCCAGTCCGGCGACGGCGCCATCCTGACGGAAGCCTACGCCACCGCCACGGTGGGCACGGGCAAGACGTTGAATCCGGCGGTGAGCATCACGAATGCGGCGGGCGCGAATGTGGCGGCCAGCTACAACGTGACCTTGGTGCCCGACACCACGGGCGTGATCAATCCGGTGCCGGTGGTGTTAAACCTGTTCTCCTCGGCGCCGACCAACGGCTATCACGCCAGCGTGTTCTTTGTGGCGACGAACCTGCCGGCGGATGCGGGTAGCAACGTGGTGTTTCAGGCCAACGGCGCGGCGTTCAGCACGAACAACGTGGTGAACGGCGGCACCACCAGCTGGGCCATCACCAACCTGCCGCGCGGCAGCACGAACATCATTATCGCCACCTACAACGGGGACGGCAAATATGCGGCCTATGTCACCAACCTGACCCAGACGGTGACGAATCATCCGCCGGTGGCGGCGACCATGGTGGTGAGCCGGACGGCGGGCGAGACCCTGCACATCTTCTGGTCGTCCGTGGCGACCAACTGGAGCGATGTGGACAGCGGTGACACCGTGACCAACATCAGCATCAACCTGGTGACGACCAATGGGGTGACTCTACAGACCAACAGTGCGCTGATCCTTTACACAAACAGCCTGAATGTGAACGACCAGTTCACCTACACGATCGCCGACAGCTATGGAGACACCAATACGGGCGTGGTGAACATCGTGGTCAGCGCCACGCCGTTCACCGGCCAGAATCCGAGCATCGTCAGCACCAACGGCGGGTCGCAGGTGACCTTCTATGGCGTGCTGGGCTACACCTATGTCGTCCAGCGCAACGTCGTGAACTTCACTGATACCAATTACTGGATTGATTTCATCACCAACTCGGTGATTACGAACCAGGTGATGACCGTCACCGACACGAACAATCCGCTGGCGACGAACGGGGTTTATTACCGGTTGAAATATGTGCCGCAGCCGTGATGGGGCGGGCTAGGTGACGCAGTTGGGGTGGGGTCGCAAGCAGGAGTGGAATGGTTATGATATGGATTGGGTGGTGGTGCCGTTGGTCTGGCAATGCCACCAGCAGCCATGAAATGAAGCAAACCAGAAAAAACAGTATGCGAACAACACTGAAAATCTTGATCATGTTACTGGCGGCCCCGTGGGCGCAGGCGACGCTGCAAACTGACACGGGCGGGACTATTCCGGCCGGCAGCCCGGTGGGAACGGTGTTCACCGCCACATTGAGCGGCTACACCGCCGGATTGAACGCCAATCCCACAGTGTCCCAGTTGTCGGTAAATTTGAACATCACCGGGGGCTACAACGGGGATTTGTATGCGTATTTGATTGCGCCGAACGGGACGCTGGTGGTGCTGATGAACCAGCCGGGCGTGGCGCTGAACGGGTTTGGGGCGTATGGTTCGGGGATGAACATCACGCTACAGGACGGGACAACGACGCATGGTTCAATTCAAAATGAAACCAGCGGGAGCATTTTGAGCGGGAGTTACAACGCGGAGGGCGCGTTGTCGGCTTTTAACAGTTCGCAGGTGAACGGGGTGTGGACGTTGTATTTTGCGGATCTGGCGAGCGGGACCGGGAGTCCCTCGCTGACTTGGTCAATTGGGCTGACGCCGGTGCCCGAGCCGGTGGATCTGGCCTTAGGCCTGTTTGCGGCGATGATGCTGGCGCTGGCAGGATTGAAATGGATCTGCCGTCCGGCGGCAGTATCCAATTCGAATTAGTGGCGCTTAAATTTGGAAAAAGAACTTCGTGACGGATCGGGTCTTGTCACAAAGAATCCAAGAAGATATTTCCGGACCGTCAGGCGGGTGGTGATGTTTTTGGGAAGTGCCTTGACGAGAACCAGGGTGATTCGAGGTCGTCTGGATTTTCCATGCCGTTCAAAAATCAATCGTGGCAGTCATCTTATAGGATGACATCACCGCCAAATTCTCCGGCATTTTTAGTTGCGGTCCCGGTAGGCATTGCTTGAAATCCACCTAACTTACTGCCGCCAAGGAAGCCCTGAGCATTCGATTTTTGCCTGTGCCTCCTGTAACTTTCATGCCTTGGTTTTTTGGCGGAGCCGGTCACTGGTTCTGACCAATGGCCCTTTGAATTATCTGCTTGGCTTGTCCGCCGCCTACGCTCCCCGCGCATTTCCCCATCGCGGCGAATTTACCTGGCTTTATGATGCGCGCGGAAAATTTCGCGGGGACATCTGGCAACGCTGGCTGGCCAACAATCCGCTGCCATTGTCCGAAACTATCCCGCTGCCTTTGCACCCGGCCAGGCGGTTTATCTGGATGGCGCGCCCAGGATGTTTTTGGGGCGAACATCGGGGCGCGGAAAATATTTGAGATCTGAAATCGCGTCCCAGTCGCTGCGCGTTTTACGAGCCGCTCGGCCATCACTCGGACAACATCCGCGAACGTTTTCAGCCGGGTTTGGAATGAGTTTTCCGGCGTCCGCTTTCCGTCATCCCCCTTGCCGTCCCAAGCGCGAGGGATTATTGACGGGACGGTGGCTGAAGCGGTTCGGTCACAACTCGTCTTTCAATTCTTTGGCCAAGGGCCACGAGTTTTTTTTGTAACCGGCGGGATTCAACTTTTTGGACTGCAGTTTTTCCCCGTGCCGCCATGGCCGCCGCGACGCCGGCGGATTCGCCAAGAATCATCCAAACCGGTTCCATGCGAATGGAGGTCATGGCGATGTGGCTTGCGGAAACACAGACCGGCACGAGCAGATTGTCGCATTCGTCCGGCTTTGGCGTGATGGCGCGATACGGAATTTGGTAAATGCCCTGGTGCGTTTCTTCGAGATAGAGCATCGAGTAGAAGCCCCCGTAAAGCGTCACTTTGCCATCGGATGGATATGTCGCGTAAGGCCATTCATCCACGCCGTATGACGCCAGACCAACGGAGTCATCAGGATTGGTTTCGCCGGCGAGGTCGTGTTGCGTGATGACATACGCCGACTTCAGGCGGCGGGCTTCGCGCACATAAAGTTGGTGGGGCCATCCATCCGTCTCGTCGAAGATGCCGGGCTGAAAACCGATTTTGAGCGCAAGGTCTTTCCACTTGGCAGGCACGGACGGATCCGTGCGGAGGAAATGGGTCATGCCGCTCATAAAATGCTGCTCCGCCTTCCAAATGCGCGCCCGGGTTGCATAATCGCCATCGGGATAACCCGCATTGCTGCCGTAGTTCGTCGGCGCGAGCAGGGCCCGGGCGAGATTGCCCGCGCCCACGGAGTGGATGCGGCCGCCGCAGCCTTCGAACTCCCCCAATTTTCTCATCCGCCGTCCCAAATCAATCTTCACCTTGTGCTTAAAGCCGCGCCGATAAAGCTCGAACGTGCGCGGGTTATAATCAGCGGGCGGATGGATCGGCAGGCGCTCACCGTCCTCCACCATTTTCCAGCGAAAGCCGTAACCCATCGTCAACTTGTCCGCGCTGCCTTCGGGTTGCATCTGAATATCCTGCAGCAGCGGCAGCAGTCCGCTGCTCGGGTCGCCGGGCTTCACATACGGATCAATGTCATAGACAGCCAGGTTCGGCTGCGCGCCCGCGAGCGATTCCCCGTAAGTGTCGCGCGACTCACGGCCAAACGTGTAAGCCACTCCCGCCCGCGCCATGAGGTCGCCTTCGTAGGTGCAATCAATGAAAACTTTCGCGCTTACGCGCCGCGCATCGCGCGTCTTCGCTGCCGCCACTGGACAACCCAGCTTATCCGGCGGCGCAAAATCAAGCGTGATTTGCTTGATGGTCGTTCCTTCGCGTTGCACCGCTGCGACGCGATGTTCGAAGATTACCGGAATCGAATGCTCTTTTAGCAGCGCCGCAAATGCCTGCCGATACTGCGCGTCGTTGTAATCGCGTTTGAGAATGCCGCGCGCCGTGCCGCCGACCGCCTGTTCGCGTCCCCAGTCAATGTGCATCAGCCCGCCGCCCGTCATGCCGCCCAGCCAGCGCGACGGCTCGACTACCACCACGCTCGCGCCTTCGCGTGCCGCCGCCACTGCGGCCATGATGCCGCTCGCCGTCGCGCCATAGACGCAGACATCCGCCTGCACGAATGTTTTTTCACCGTCCGCCCCAAACAGGGTGAATTGCGAAGCCAGCAGCGAGCCGCCGCTCAACACAAGGAAATGCCGGCGATTGATTTTGTTCATGTTTTTGTCAGCGTTCTTGCTTCAGCATTTCCAGCGCGAAGGAGAACTGATATTTTTTATCCGCCGGCAGCAGATATTGGTCGAGCGGACGCGCGCCCCAGCCTTGCACACCGCCAAGGCCCATCTGCGCGGCATCAATGGTGAGCGTGAGAAAATCACGCGGCTGGAGCGCCTGCGGCTTTGCGGCCGCCTCCAAATCGGCGGCCGTCCACGGCCAAAGATTGAGGCCAAACGGCGCGGCGATGGCGCGCACCACCAGGCCCTGACCGGTTGGCGACGTGATGGCCGCGCGGCGCACTTCGCTGCGATGACCGGTTTCCTGCGGCGGCTGGTAGTTGTGATTCCAGGTCCTCGCCTCGGCGTGGAAAATTCCGAAATGCGCGGCATCCTTGCGGTCGGGATAAGTTTCGTCCGGGCCAAGCCCAAGCCATTCGATCTTGTGCAGCGCGGAGACCAAGCCGCATTGCATGCCCACGCGCGGAAGCTCATTTGCTGGCGCCGCGCGGCCCAGCGGCGCGGTTGCGATTGATGCCTTCACAATGATTTTTCCATCCGCATCAATTTGATAATTCAGCGTCGCCTGGCTGGCGGCGACGGGGATTTTGAGTTCGGCGGAAATTGAAACTGTGCCGTCGGCATTTTGCCTGGCCGTCAGGCTGGTGGCCGCCGCGTTTTCGCCCGCGTTGCGCCACGCGCTGAGAATCTCCGGCATTTTCCAGCCGCGGTCGTTTGTCACCGGCGGCCGCCAGAAGCAAAGGTGCAGCGGGCTGGTCAACAGCTCGTCGCCGTTGTATTTCAGGCTCTCAATCATCCCGCTCGTTCTGCCGATGCGGACGGAGAATGAAGCATTGCGAACCGTTATCGCCTGATCGGTTTGCGCAACCTCCAGCCGCCCCGGTTTCAATTCCGGCGTGGGCAAGCCGGGGGCGGTAGCCAGCGCCAGTTGATCCCACGCGACGACAAATCCTGCATCCGCCCACGCGGTTTTTTGGGCGAGGGCAAACCGGACCATGAGAAAGCGTTTATCACCGCCGCCCGCCGGCGCCGGCGGCAGGGAAAAGTCGCAGGCTTTGCCCGGGCCGCATGGCCACGGGGCGATTTTTCCGCGGGCCACAACGACGCCGTTGTCGCTCCATTCCCACGTCATGACATAATTGGTCAAGTCGGTGAACGCGTTGCGGTTTTCAACGCGGATTTTCCCCCGGGCCAAATCCACCGCGCGGACCCGGATGGGCTGGTTTACTTTGGCGGCTTCAAAGTATGCAGGCTTGGGGGTGAGGTCGGAATCCAGCAGGCCCGTCAGCACAAAGTTGCCATCATTGGGCTGGTCGCCAAAATCTCCGCCGACGGCGTAAAAATCCGGCGCGGCCGGCCGCGGATTGACGCTCAAGAGCGGAACGGTTTTTCCGCCCACGACTGAAGCCGCCAACCCTTTGTCCGCCCAATCCCAAACAAAGCCGCCGATGAGCAGGGGATTGCGTTCGATGACGTTCCAATAATCCTGATAGTTGCCGGCGCCGTTGCCGCCGGCCCACGCAAATTCATTCATCAAAAATGGTTTGCCGGTCGGATAATTCCCGTGCTGGCGAAACATGGCCGCTTCGCCGTGTTCGCCCTTGCGCACCGCTTTGCCGAGCACGTGCTGCTCCAGCCATTCGGGCGTCGGGTAAGTCTGGCTGTCCACGTCGCATGGCGCATTCATGTCGGCGTAATGGAGCGGGCGATGGTCGCTGTCGAGCCGGCGGGCTTCCGCCGCCATCGCTTCGAAGGCCGTGCCGTAACCGGCCTCATTGCCCAGCGACCACATCACGACGCTCGGATGACTGCGCTCGCGGATGACCAGCCGGCGCATGCGCTCGACGGACGCGGGCCGCCACTCTGGTAAATCGCCGGGCAAAACGCATTTGTGATACGACAGACCGTGTGATTCCAAATCCGCCTCGCTCAAGACCATCAGCCCCGTTTCGTCGCACAACTCCACGAAGCGCGGATCGTTCGGATAATGCGACGTGCGGACGGCGTTGAAGTTCGCCTGCTTCATCAAACGGATGTCCGCGCGCATCGCCGCCTCGTCCACAATGTAACCGGTCACGGGATTCCAGTCGTGCCGGTTGACGCCGCGAAGTTTCACCGCGCGACCGTTGAGCGCGAATTCCCGGTCTCGCAGTTCGACTTTTCGGAAACCAATCCGCATCGCCAACGCTTCGACGGTTTTGCCGGCCCGCCGCAGCTCGACCACGGCAGTGTAAAGCGCCGGGGTTTCAAACGACCATTTTTCCGGCGCGGCAAGGATTTGCGGCAACGACAAGATTTCCATTTCCTGTCCGGCGGCGAGCGCGTTCGTCAGCGGCGAATCAATTTGAAAACCCGGAACCACCCGGCCGTTCGGATCGCGCAACGTGAGTCGCGCGGCCAGGGAACCGGCGGGCGCGCTGTCATCATTGCGGATTTGGCAGCGGAGTTTGACGGCGGCCTGGCTCAAAGCGCCGTCGAGTTCGGATTCCACCGCCGCATCCCAAAGATGCACGTTCGGCCGCGTGAAGAGAAACACGTCGCGGAAAATTCCGCTCAGCCGCCAGAGGTCCTGATCTTCCAGATAGCTTCCGTCCGAAACCCGCAGCACCTGCAACGCGACAAGATTTTTGCCGGGATGAACGGCGGTGCTGATGTCGAATTCCGCCGCGAGCCGGGAATCTTCGCTGTAGCCGATGCATTGGCCGTTGACCCAGACTTTCAGGCACGATCCCGCCGCGCCGACATGAAGATAGACGCGCTGCTTCGTCCAGTTTTTCGGCACGTCCACCCAGCGGCGATACGAACTCGTGGGATTGCGGTCGGCGAAAAATGTCCAGTCCGCCGCCGGCTCGCCCATGACGCGCGGGGGGTCAACCTTGAACGGATAAACATAATTGACGTAAAGCGGCGTGCCATGGCCGAGTAATTCCACGCAGCCCGGCACCGGCATGGTCTGCCAGCCGCGATCATCGAAGTCCGGCGCTTCAAAACCCGCCGGGCTTTTGGCCGGCTCGTTCACCCAGTTGAATTTCCAGTCGCCGCTGATGCAGCGCAACCAGGGGGAATTTCTCGACGCCCCGGGCGAAGCGGCGGCGGACGCCGCGTCCGGATGCGGCCAGGTCATCGAGCGTGGCGGCAGCCGGTTGACTTGGAACACTAGTGGATTTTCCCACGCGTCGGCGGGAACCGGCTCCGCATCGGCGGAAGCCAGCATGAGCCAGCCGGCAAAGGCCGGCAACAATCCGCGTGTCGAAAGCCGGAAAACTGCCGCGAAAAGTGTAATCATGGTTGGATTTTCAGCGGGCCTTTGATTTTGACCGCCACGGTGGAAGAAATTTTATCCGGCGCGTTTGCCGGCAGAAGAATGGTGGCGCCCTCGGCCGACCGGATGGTTTCCAGGGGCGCGCGCGGGTTCGCGGCGAGCAACGCGGCGGACTCGACCTGGCTCGTCAATCCCGGGACCAAAAGCCTGCCATTCTTCGGCCAGTCGAAGACATGCAGATAAAGCATCGCGCCGTCGCGGCCATTTTTTATTGTGCAGCGGCCCCAATCCAATTTTTTGAACGGACTCGCGGTCGTGCCGTAGATGGCTTCGCCATTCACCTGCATCCATTGCCCGACTTCGCGCAGCCGCTCGACGGACGGCTGCGGAATCACGCCTTCGCCCGTCGGCCCGACATTGAGCAGAAAGTTGCCGCCTTTGCTGGCGATGTCCACGAGGTTGCGCACGAGTTCGGTAGCGGGCTTCCAGTCGGAGTCGTTTTTCTTGAAACCCCAGTGGCGGTTGAGCGTGATGCAGCTTTCCCACGGCAGCGGATTGCCGTCGGCGGGAATGGCCTGCTCTTCGACGGTGTAATCGCCGAGCCGGTTGCCGACGCGGGCGTTGACGATGCAATCGGGCTGCAAGCGGTGAATCATCGCCAATAATTCCCGGCTCTGCGCGGGTGAAATTTTTTCCGGCGTGTCAAACCACAGCACGGCCATCGGCCCATACTGCGTCAACAGCTCGCGCACCTGCGGTTTGACCTTGCGCTCGAAATATTTTGAAAAATCCTTTTTGCCCTCGTCCGGAAAATCCCAGGTGTTGCTGCGGCTGCCGGGGGGGAATTTCTTCGAGCCGGGACTGCCGGTGGGCACATCGGGATCGTGCCAGTCGCGGCCCAGCGAATAATACACCCCGAATTTTACGTTTTGTTGCCGGCAGGCGGCGGCGAGTTCCCGGACCGGGTCGCGCTGGAACGGCGTGCGTTTGACGATGTTGTAGCCGTCGCTCGGGCTGTCATACATCGCAAAGCCGTCGTGATGTTTGGAGGTGAGGATCAGGTATTTCATCCCGGCGGCTTTCGCGATGCCCACCCATTCGGCGGCGTCAAACTTCACGGGATTGAAAGCGTCCGCGATCTTCGCATACTCCGCGATGGGGATTTGCAGCTTCAACATCATGTGCTCGGACTGCCCGTCCTGGCCTTTCCAAAAGCAGCCGTCCTGCGCGTAAAGCCCCCAGTGGATGAACATCCCGAACCGCGCCTCGCTCCACCACTGCAACCGCTTGGTGATGGCCGGGGGCGATTCCACGGCGACCAGCTTTTGTCCCGCGTGCGCGTCGCCGGTGTCCGGCGTCCCGTCGGGATTCGTTTGCCCCGGCGCAAGGCTGGCCGGCAGAGCAAACAGAACGGCGGCAAAAATAATCCATCTGGCTTTCATGCCCGGACATTAGCAAAAGCATCAAATCCAACCAGTCCCAAAATTGGCGTTGAACCCGAAAAAATGAACTCCGCTCAAAGGTTTCACATTCTCCCTCACCCAAAACCGCTTCCGGGGGGAGAGTAGCCCTGTTGGGTATTGCACAACGGCAAATCCATGTAAATTACTCGATGAATTCTGGTAATCAAAAACGAGCTAACTCGTTGAAAATAAACATGAAGACGGCTGGTGATTGGCACAAAGTTAAGCGGCTGGAGAAAAACCTCACACTCGGCCATGTGGCGGCAAAAATGGGTATTGCAACATCCTTGGTTTACGCGTGGGAAAACGATGTTCAGCAGCCAGACAATCAGCAATTGAAGGTTTTGGCATCGGTTTTGGATTTCGACGCCAAAGATTTTGAAAAGATCATTAAGTGGCGAGAGCGAGAGAGAACGTCCGCTTGAGCAGCTTGTTGTGCTTGGGTTCTCAGAATCTAGAGTCAAGAAAACCGACTGTTCAAGTCTCCCGATCACCGTGCCAGGGCGGCAATAGCCAGATCAAGCCCTTCTTCCTCCGGCATCAAATTGAAGATCGGACTATTCTCCTTAAAATCGAAATAGTTGAGGCGGGATATGGTTTCGAGATTATTGAACATTGGCTGAAAGTCATTTCGTGACTGCTTCCAAATTAGGGTCTGGGGATTGCCTTTGGTTATGACCGTGCAATAACTGAAAGACGGGAAGAAATCATGCACTACAAACACCATCTTGAAAACATCTCCGTGCCAGGCACTACTTTGGCCTCCTGCGTCTTTGCGGGCCTGTAGCGCCTTGCGCTGGTCATTAATCGCGCTGTATACGTCGCTAGGGATCGTGTCGTCGATGATCCATACCGTTTGGTCATGACAATGCAAAAGGGAATTACAGAAATCCCTGAAGATCTGCTCGAAAGTATGCAGGCCATCCAGAAAAATGATGTCGAACTTTTCCGTTCCGGCGTGCTCAACGAAATACTTGTCTGATGTAACCTGAAAGAAACTTACCGAATCTGATTGGTGTTGGGTGAATTCGAACCGAAATCTAGGATCGACCGCGACTTTTCTGTGGATATTGACTCCAAGAAAGGTCGTTCCGGCAGCAACCCCAACTTCCAGGTAATTCTCGGGGGCCAGCCTAGCTGCGAGATAATTGATTCTTCGGGCTGAATGATTAAGTCCTGTCGGTGTGCTCATGTAGGCAAGCTTTCTCATCGTTTGCAGCCGAGAAGCTGTTTCAGCGTTTATTCTTCGTTGTCACCATGGGTTCTATTGGTTGACTTGTCTAGTTCAATACAAAGTGTAGAATGGTATCTTAAATCACAAAATCACTCAAATAAACTTTCATAGTCTGTAGCACAATTTGATAGCAATCGTTCACACCTTGAACTGATGTATCTATGTAATTGGCACTTTCTTGCGGACGAGGAACTTCAAAAGGATAGTCAATCAGATGATTGATGTGGCCTTCTTGGGCGCGTTTGTAAATGCCTTTTGGATCCCGCTCAATGCAGACTGGCAACGGGGCATGAATGTAAAACCACACCAATTTTGACCCCAGAATGCTGTTGACCATGTCTCGATGAAGATGTTCCGGGGCCATTGTAGAAACGATTACATTGTGCCCTTGCATGGTCAATAGGCGGGCAATCTCGGCAATGCGTCGATGGTTTTCCAGCCTGGCTTCTGATTTAAATCCCAAATCAGAACAAAGCCTTGAACGCAATTCATCTCCGTCGAGATAAATGATGGGAATATTTCGGTCCCGTAGGCCAGCAAAAAGGAGGAGGCCCAATGTTGTTTTGCCTGCACCGGAGCGCCCAAAAAGCCAGAATACTTTGGTGAATGATTCCATTCGTATTATAAGTTATAAGTCATTAACCCGCCAAACCCGGTTGCTGTCCCGGTCAAACCTATACTCCACCCGTTCCAAGTCAACACTAGAACTGTCCTTGATCCAGCATTGGTCGATCACCAGCCCAAACCGATCCAGCCCTGTGTATTGATTCCCTCCATATCTCCCACTGGAGGTGAACAGCTTTGCTGGATGTAGGTCAGTTTCACTTAAATCAGGCTGAGAGATGCTCACATCGGTTATTGGCTGAATACCAAGATAATCAAGAAATATATGTTCACTTTTTTTCAACCTTTATTGTGTCGTTTTTATGTTAAAAAAGATCGCAACAACTGACCAGTTCACAGCTTTGGAAATCTGCAAATAACTTTCTCATCTCGAATAACGACCAATCCTTGATCACAATAATCTCTTTTAGAATACTTAAAAAAAAACAAATCACCGCCTTGGCTGAGTGCTTCAGTGATGAGTCGAGGAACAGTGGTAAAAATGCTGCCGTCCGAGTAATACGTCCTCATCTGTCGGATGAAGTCATCCAGGCCAACCTTGTCATGACGCCGCTGTTCAACACCCTTGAGCATTTTCCTTAACTCTTCCAACTCAAGCCGGCGCAGGAACACACTGAAATCGAGTGGGTAAGGTTCGATGATACGGTAATGCCGAGCCTCGTCAGGATGAGCAACACGAAACAGTGCTGCTTCATCGCGATAACACCTCGTTGAATGATCGGCAGTCTCTGAAAATTCAATGTCTTCGGGTCCACCATAGACAATATTTCCATTCCGAAGAATCATATCTCCAGATGCGCGGCCATTATTTGTCACGAACTCGAATAAATACCGAGTGCCGCCGCTGCTAATTGCATTCCGCAAACACTTCCAAGCAGGTTCATCTGGATCGAGAGATACATTTTTTACCCGCTCCAAGTATTTCGATAGTTCATCATTGCCGCCCGCATGTTTTTTAACCCCTGCTGGAAATCCTAATAAGAACTGCTGAGAGATATAAAAATCTTGACTAACAACATTCTGCCCGATAGATTGAAGAAAATATCCATCCACTTTCGGCAAACACTGTTGCCCGGCAGGCGTTTCTGTTCGATTATTATTTGTTCTACAACCAACTGTTAGAAATAACATGCTCCCAGTAATGGCAATAAATCCGATCCGCACGGCTTGACTTAGCTTGAGTTTCATAAAAAACAAAGTTAACCCGAACAACATTCATGGTAAGCTGGCTCGCAATGCCCGCTGTCTTTGAAGGGCTTCTGTTTATATGTATTTCCGAATACTGTTATTGTTATGGTTAGCCCAAGATCATATACGACCATCCTACACTTGTTATCGCACTTTATAGTTCCAGACCCTGCGAAGCTTGTTTTGTAATCCGCATTAGAAGATGGGGCTCCAACACAACCCGCCAAACACTCGATAAATTTCGTGCCCTGAGCCTTGTCTGGTGCGCCTAAATCTTTTAAATCTTCGGCGACATCACTCGGGGTTGGCAAGCCACCATCCCGCACGCACCACTCGCGGATTTTCCCGCATAAAAATGCCCGGTTCCAAAAGCTGGCATACCAATTCCCGATCGACTCTAAAAAGCACTTGGCTAGACATGCCGGTCCTGGCGGCTTAGGACCCGGTGCGGTAGGCTTCCTCCCGTCTGGGTCTATGTAAACTAGAGGTGAGTTATTAAAGGCAATGTATAGGTTGCCAACCATCCATTCAATCGGATCTCTCGTCAACCACCTGCCAAGCGTCGGATGGAGATATCGGTTGCGGACTTGGTAGAAATTGGATTCGCTGTCGAACCGATAATTGTCAAACCGCGTTTCCCAATCATAGCTTGAAGTGGAGACAACATCGAAATCAGCATCCATCACCCGCGACAGTCCAAACGCATTGTAGCCGTAACGCTCTTGAACGGTTCCGGTGGTGTCCACAATGGCCGTGCAACTGAACACATCCTGCAAGGAATAAAACCGTTCGCTTCCTCGGTCACGGAGTATCAGATTGTCCAGCCCCATCAATCCCCACACAAATTGTCGGTCTGCTGTCGAGGTGGTGTTCAACCGCTCTTCCAGTATCTGCCACTGGCTCGAATAATAATAATGTCGGGTCGTGCTGCCAGTGACTTTGGTCGTCCGCCGGTTCTGGCCGTCGTAAGCGTAGATTCCTGTGGTCGTGCTCCCGCTCTTGACCTTCACCAACCGCTGCCACGCATCATACGTCATCGTGTAAGCGCTGCTCCAGTTCGTCGGCTGGGGTGCTTTGACCATGTTCCCGGCTGCATTCTGCTGGATCAATGCACTGGAACCGCTAATCGTCTCAACCTCATTAACCGCATTGTGGGTTCGGGGCTGATTAAGGGTGGTTGTTCCGTTGACCTGGTTGACGTAGTTGTTCCAGTTACCTGTCGGGTCAAAGGTGAAGTCCTCCTCCCAGGTCGGTGTCCCAGTGATACCCGTATTGTCCGAATTGAGCGTTCCCCGTTGCAACGTCAGCAACTGGTTTAATCCATCGTAGGTGTAATATTCATCCTGATTGGCTGAGAGCGCATCCGCCACGGTGTTGTTCCGCCAGACACGGTTGCTAGCCCGGTCGAAGCCATACTGCACTCTCTCTAAATCCGCACCTGAACTGCTCTTGATCCACCGCTGGTCAATCACCCGCCCAAACCGGTCCAGCCCCGTATATTGATCCCCACCATCGCCCACCGGGGGACTGCCACTTTGCTGGATGTAGGTCAGTTTCACTTTTTAATCAGGTTCTCAAATGGACATTTTAAAAGCCAAACCTTTGGTAACAAAATATCTTATGGTGCAATCTCAATTTTTCCGTTGTCGTGAATCGTTAGTATGAATGTTCTTGGGGAAAGTGAAACCTGGCTTATACTTGGAATCCAGCCTTCATGGAGCAGAAAATGTTTTTTATCCACGACCTCAATACCACACAAATAGTCAATACTGCTTAGGCTCGGCTTGATATAGGAATCATAAAGCAGGTGACCGTTAAGATTATAATCAAACAAAACTATGCTGGTTTGTTTTGGCCCGACACTTGACATTATTAAAATGGCTTGGTCACTCTTACGTCCTGTTGGTATTATCCAAGCCATTCCTCGTGAATAGGCGTTTGTAATGGGGTTTTCGCCAATCTGTTGAAAAACTGTGTTTGTCTGGCAACCGTAGCACTGCCCTGTGTCAAGGGGATCGACAAGAAACAGTCCTGTCACAAATGGATCAAACTCAAATCGAGATTGTATGCTTGGATCAATCCGATGCAAATTCTCAAAAAAAGCCCGATGACTGCCTGAATCACAGACCAGTTGGCATTCATTCTTTGTCTGTGCAGCAATGGAATTTGTCTTTAATGTGTAGAACTGATTGTAAATTTGCGTTGCTGTGGTCTCTTGCTGCGTTGAAAAATCAGATGAGCCTTCAATCACACAGCCATTAATCAAGATAAGAATTGCGAGCAAACCATTTAAAATTAAGGGGGCGCTATTGCTGTCCGACTTGTTTTTACTTAAATATATCATGCCTTAATGGTTGATGGACAGCCATACGTTGGTCTCGCTCCACACCCTCCAGTTCTTGGTGGTGTAATACAATCAGCTTCAGTTCTACCCTTCGCTTCATCAGAAGGGCAATTACCATTCAGCGGGGTCAATTTATAAAGATTTATTGTGCAGACACTCGCTCCGCTTAATGATAAGATTACCGTCGGGTTAAGCGATTTATTGCGTCTTACAAAACAATATTTTTTCTTCGCTGGATCTGTAACTTTAGGTGAGCTAACACATGTGCAACAAGAGCAAGTCCACCAACAATCTGCCCGGTTTACACACATATATTGGGACCCTTGTGACTGGTCTGTCCCTTTTGCATGCACTATATTACTCCACGCAGCCTTGTCTTCTGGCGCAGTAGCATTTGCACCACTATAACAGGAACAGCCTGTTGGATTTCGATCACAAGTTGCACCTATACTCGCTTTAACATCTCCGAGATTACTAGGAGGCGGCCAACCTTTTTGATTTAATATAGCACAATTTCGAACCTCACCATACGTGCATGTATTTGCGTCAAGTCCTTGTGGATCGGTAATATTAACTGACTGATTCTTAACATACGCATATAGATTGATTCCTCCTTCATACCCAATCGGATCCCTCGTCAACCATCTGCCGAGAGTCGGATGAAAATAACGAAATCTGACTTGATAGAAGCTGGATTCCGCGTCAAAGCGGTAACTGTCATATCTGGTCTCCCAATCGTAGCTGGATGTTGAGATGACATTGAAATCGGCGTCCATCACCCGCGACAGTCCAAATGCATTGTAGCCGTAGCGCTCTTGAACCGTGCCAGTGGTGTCAGCAATGGCTGTGCAGCTAAACACATCTTGGAGGGAATAGAACCGCTCACTGCCACGGTCGCGAAGTATCAGGTTGTCCAGCGCCATCAACCCCCACACAAATTGGCGATCTGCCGTCGTGGTGGTGTTCAGCCGCTCTTCTAAGATTTGCCACTGGCTCGAATAATAATAATGTCGGGTCGTGCTGCCAGTGACTTTGGTAGTTCTCCGGTTCTGCCCGTCGTAGGCGTAGATTGCTGTGGTCGTGCTCCCACTCTTGACCTTCACCAATCGCTGCCACGCGTCATATGTCATCGTGTAAGCGCTGCTCCAGTTCGTCGGCTGGGGTGCTTTGACCATGTTCCCGGCTGCATTCTGCTGGATCAATGCACTGGAACCGTTGATCGTCTCCACCTCGTTGACCGCGTTGTGCGTCCGGGGCTGATTGAGGGTGGTTGTCCCGCTCACCTGGTTGACGTAGTTGTTCCAGTTGCCTGTCGGGTCAAAGGTGAAGTCCTCCTCCCAGGTCGGTGTTCCAGTGATGCCTGTCTTGCCTGAATTGAGCGTTCCCCGTTGCAACGTCAGCAACTGGTTCAACCCGTCGTAGGTATAATATTCATCCTGATTGGCTGACAGCGCATTGGCCACGGTGTTGTTTCGCCAGACACGGTTGCTGACCCGGTCAAACCCATACTCCACCCGTTCCAAGTCAGCCCCAGTGCTGTCCTTAATCCACCGCTGGTCTATCACCCGCCCAAACCGGTCCAGCCCTGTGTATTGATCCCCGCCATCGCCCATCGGGGGACTCCCACTTTGCTGGATGTAGGTAAGGATCATCGGAACACGCTTGTCATGCTTATAGTTAAAATGAACAGGTATCAGCAGGGCTCGTCAAGACTAAAGGCGAACGGCACAGAAAGAATATAAAGAAACTTTCACCCTGCGCTTGGTTGACTGATGTTAGTAACTTTTTCATTTTTTTACAGCCGAGAAGCTGTTTCAGCGTTAATTCTTTATTGTTGCCTTGATTGATCCAGGTTAGCTGCCAAGTTCAATTAAGGGGTGGTCTTATCAGAAATCGGCAGACCTGTCTTGGTTGAGATTTCTTTTGCAAAGCTTTCGGCTTGGATTTTCTTCGAAAACTCCCAAAGTATATTTTGTTTTGTCTCGCTATTAATTGAAACACTGAACAAACAAAAAGATGCAAAATGTCCTTTTTTTATCTCGCATTTAATCTCGACACACTTCAACTTATTGAAAGATATTACATCGCTTTTTTTTACAAGAAATATCGTTCGTCTCCATTTCACTATTTGTTGAGTGCGATTTTCGATTCTAACTCCATTTGGCCCCATAACCAACCTCAATCCAGTTAACATCAGACTGAAACCGGCAGATATAATTAGAACTAAAATCGCAAATGATACCATCGATTTATAGTGAATGGAAAACTCGCAACCGGAAAACATTTTTATCGAGACATGGACCAACAAAGCACCTCCAATACACAGAATAATTCCCACAAAAGTGTCGAGAATGTTCCATTGATTGATTAACAATTCGTTATTTCTGCTTACAATCATATTTAATGAGGAGTTGGTGCCCCCCCTAATGGAGATCCTAAACCCCATCCCACTTCCACAAACGCCCCTAAACATAATTCCAAATTAGACCCTACGACCCCCCCGTTTTTTCCGGCGCATATTGTTAATCCTACGGTTCCGACGGCCCCGGCTTTTACTTCAGCATGTATAATACTTCCAACTTTAGTGATTAATCCCCCTATGGGGCCACCGAGCAGTGGGATTAGATTTAAAAGGCAAACTCCTTCAATTTCCCCAGAACATTTACTGGTCAAGGAAAATAACACCCCGCATTCGAGCCCGCCGAAGCTAAGTTTAATCTCTTCTTTTGGAAATAAACCCACCCCGCCGCCCCAATTTGAATCACAGTCGCATGCGCATTTTCCACAGGGAATCCACTTAAGCCAGGATGCTGTTCCATGCCACCTAGTATCATTTTGATAATAACCATAAAACCCAACCCATCTCCCAAAAATAAAGGCACCGGCTCCAGCCCATATCCAGCCTTTTATTGACCATTTTCCGGTGCATAAATCGGCACAGAATTGTAGCGCGCCGACAACACCTGCCTCGCCCGTCAGTAGTCCATATTCATCCACATGACTGGTCGGATCATTACCAACATAGTTATATAGATTTGTTCCTCCTTCATATTCTATAAAATCCCTTATTAGCCATCGTCCTAAATTGGGATGTAGGTAACGAGTGCGGACTTGATAGAAACTCGTCTCTGCGTCAAAGCGGTAGCAGTCATACCGCGTCTCCCAATCGTAGCTAGACGTTGAGACCACATTGAAATCGGCGTCCATCACCCGCGACAGTCCAAACGCATTGTAGCCATACCGCTCCTGTATCGTGCCACTGATGTCCGCAATAGCCGTGCAGCTAAACACGTCTTGGAGGGAATAGAACCGCTCACTGCCACGGTCGCGAAGTATCAGGTTGTCCAGCGCCATCAATCCCCACACAAACTGTCGGTCTGATGTGGTTGTGGTATTTAGCCGCTCTTCCAGTATCTGCCACTGGCTGCTGTAGTAGTAGTGCCGGGTCGTGCTGCCAGTGACTTTGGTTGTTCTCCGATTGTGTCCGTCGTAAGCGTAAATTGCTGTGGTTGTGCTTCCGCTCTTGACCTTCACCAATCGCTGCCACGCGTCATATGTCATCGTGTAAGCGCTGCTCCAGTTCGTCGGCTGGGGTGCTTTGACCATGTTCCCGGCTGCATTCTGCTGGATCAATGCACTGGAACCGTTGATCGTCTCCACCTCGTTGACCGCGTTGTGCGTCCGGGGCTGATTGAGGGTGGTTGTCCCGCTCACCTGGTTGACGTAGTTGTTCCAGTTGCCTGTCGGGTCAAAGGTGAAGTCCTCCTCCCAGGTCGGTGTTCCAGTGATGCCTGTCTTGCCTGAATTGAGCGTTCCCCGTTGCAACGTCAGCAACTGGTTCAACCCGTCGTAGGTATAATATTCATCCTGATTGGCTGACAGCGCATTGGCCACGGTGTTGTTTCGCCAGACACGGTTGCTGACCCGGTCAAACCCATACTCCACCCGTTCCAAGTCAGCCCCAGTGCTGTCCTTAATCCACCGCTGGTCTATCACCCGCCCAAACCGGTCCAGCCCTGTGTATTGATCCCCGCCATCGCCCATCGGGGGACTCCCACTTTGCTGGATGTAGGTAAGGATCATTTTAATTAGGTTGTGGACTGTCCACTTGGACAACCTGGTTCAATCCCAAATAGGTATAATCCGCCAAATGCGTAGAATCATCATCTATCAGCGACCCGACGCGGCTTAATAAATCGTTCGCACCACCGGTGCTAACTGCATGGGATTTCAGCGGTTCGGAAGTATGGTAATAAAACGAATCAACGGGAGCATTAGGGATGTCGTTTAACCAAGCGTAAACTCTGAAATCATTATGAAGATATCGACGGAGGAATTCTGCTTGAATTTGAATCCAACGGTCCGATTTCCAATGGACGGTGGCGATGTGTATCATATTACCTTAAGATTGTGAGAGGAAGATAGATAGTTACATTTGATTAAGAAAATCTCTGTAAATTGAAATAAAAAGGTCATCCATTATAAGTGCGTTATTTTAACTTTATAGAATTGTAATTTAGCCTTTCAAATCTATAGCCAAAATAATCAATGTCCTTTTCAAATCGCTCTCTAATCCAATCGGCAGATTCTTCGTCATAGTATTCGCTGTAGTGCAACTTGCGATTGGAGTGAAAAATATGAGGTAATGGGGGAGGCGCGTCAATTCCAATTGCAATACATATTTTATAAAAATCTGCATCCAAAGATTCAAATTTACCAACATAATCTACCGCCACTTTACCCGAATCATCTAGCATATAATCCAACTGACAAGCCCCCAAATCATGCCCGCCAATATTTTTGTTTGTTGAACAATATTTCAAAAGTCGCTCTTTGAATGTATTCCTAGCAAAAATGGCTGCACCGACCTTTGTTCGAAGATATTCGATTTGAGATATTGCACGGTCCCAAGGATTTCTGACAAAGACGAACTTAAAATATTTATTAAGCTCAAAATGCTGCTCATATCGCCGCATTTTTCTATGTTGATGTCCTTTATTGCTGGGCAACCAGAATTTGGATCGTTCTTGTTCCGAAAAATCTTTAAAGTCTTGATGGCGACTTATAAATGGAATAAGCGCTTTTTCAATACTTGTTCCTGCATTTTTGGGAATATGAACGAAAATGAATGGTTTTGGGTTCCAGCCTATCATATGACCTTATTCATTTAACAATACTCAGGTCCAACGAATCGCGAATTATTGTTTACGTCGACCCGATTCCATTGGAA
>Ga0364914_10200_pt1 | contig 25797 bp, 19 predicted proteins | sample ExccelJu500001D3_3_FD_206954 | JGI IMG/M metagenome (GOLD analysis project Ga0364914, IMG submission 206954) | Enriched cells from Trout Bog Lake Hypolimnion, Wisconsin, USA - BchlTB.June25.5000.01.D3 | ecosystem: Environmental > Aquatic > Freshwater > Lake > Hypolimnion/Profundal zone | place... | reverse complement strand
GCTTTTGGCCGATGATCCAAGTGTCCCCAACCAACACCTTGTCGAGGACCCATCGGATGGGCTAAAAACCAGGCGGGTGCCTGTGCTCGATGAATAGGCAATTTTATATTTTGGTCTGCTCCGGGGACAGGTTTAATTAACTAAAGGAAGTTTGACAGCAAACCGTGTAAATTCGTCATTATATGTTTCGAGGCTTAAATCTCCACCGTGGGCTCGGATGATTTCGCGAGCGAGACTCAACCCTAGGCCGGTTCCTTCGACTCGTCCACTGCGGGCGGGGTCAGCTCGGTAGAAACGCTCAAAGATACGATTCCGTTCGATAGGGGGAATTTGCGAGCCGGTGTTGGCAACTCGAATCAAAACGTGATCTGCCTCCAGCTGCAACTCGAATCGAACTATCCCTCCGTCGTGATTGTGTTTGCCGGCATTGCTGGCTAGGTTTTGTAACGCCTGTTCCAGAAGATCCGGGTCGGCGTTGACGTGGATGTTAGGTGGAATCTGAGTTTCCATTTTCAGCATCGGGGCTTGTGTCTGGCAATCTTCGATTACATTGGTGAGCATCAAGCTTAAATTCACCGGTTGAAGTTGAAGTTGAAGTCGGCCAGCATCCACAAGCGAGAGCAACAAAAGTTTTTGGACAATCGCTTTGAGCCGGCTGATTTCATCTAGCAGGCTGCTATAAACTTCCTGTTGGGGCGAACCGGAAGGTGCGTTTTCCAATGCCTGCTCTAATTCCATTTGCAATCTGGCCAGCGGAGTTTTCAATTCATGCGACGCATCGGCGCTGAAGCGCGTGGCCTGTTGGAAGCTTTTTTCCAGTCGCGCCAGCATTTCGTTGAAGACGGTGACGAGCCGGTTGAATTCCTGTTCGTGTATCATTGTCGGTGTCCTAGCAACCATATCGTGAGACTGATTTAAGCACTAAAGTGGTTGACACTCCAATGATAAATGGAGTGTTAACATGAATGAACAAACGTTAGTAGAGAAGAAGAGGAACAGCCCCCCGAGGGGGGCTGGCGGCGCGAAAAAAGTGCGCCGTTATACCGCCGCCGAAAAACTCAAGGCGGTCCGGCTGTGCCTGGAGGAAGGGTTCAGCCTGCAGCAGGTCTGCGACGAGATGGGCATGGCTCACAGTGGTTTGAGCCACTGGGTCAGCCGGTATCGGCAGCAGGGAGAAGCCGGGTTGCAACCTCGGCAACCCGGCAAACGCGCCGCCAAACTCCCCGAAGCCATCACTCAACAGATCGTTGAGTTGAAGCGGCAAAATCCCACGTTCGGCATCAAGCGAATCAGCCAGGTGCTGCGTCGGTGGTTCCTGTTGCCGGCCAGCCCGGAGACGGTGCGCCAGCGGTTGCATGCCGCCGATTTGATGCCCGATGCGCTTCCGGTCAAGAAGCGGAACATGGTCCGGCCTCGGTTCTTTGAGCGGGCCACGCCCAATCAAATGTGGCAGACGGACATCTTCACATTCCGGCTGGGCGGACGTTACGCCTACCTCATCGCCTTCATGGATGATTACTCGCGGTTCATCGTGGGCGCGGATCTGTTCCGCAGCCCCACGGCGGCAGCGGTGATTGAAGTGTATCGCGTGGCCGTCGGCGAGTATCAGCCGCCCAAAGAGATGCTGACCGACAACGGCCGGCAATATACTACCTGGCGGGGCACCAGCCGGTTTGAAGCCGTGCTGCAAAAGGATGGCGTGAAGCACTTCAAGTCGCGGCCGCAACATCCGATGACGCTCGGCAAGGTGGAGCGCTTCTGGTCCACGATCTGGCAGGACTTCCTCGTGCGCGCCCAGTTCGATTCGTTCGAGGCCGCCCGCGAACGCATCAAAATCTGGATCAAACATTACAACCACAAGCGGCCCAATCAGGGCATCGAAGGACTGTGCCCGGCTGACCGCTTCTTCGAGATCCAATCCGAACTCCGCAAGACCATCGAGACCGGCATTCAGGAGAACCTCTTGGAGCTGGCCTTGCGCGGCAAACCTCAAACGCCTTTCTACATGGTCGGGCGCATGGACGGCCAGTCCGTCGTGCTCCGCGCCGAGAAGGGCAAACTCAAACTCAGTGTCAGTGATCAAAACAACAACCAAGAACAAGAACTTACCTATGACCTCAACCAAAACCACCACGCCAACGACCGAAAAGAAGAAACGGCCGCCCACGCCATCGCACAGTGCCCAGGACAAAGTCCAGGCGGTGCTGGCGGTGTGGACGGAACGGTGCAAGCCGGCGGAAGCGTGCCGCCAGTTGAACATCAATTACGTCACCTTCCAACAATGGCAGCAGCGGGCGATGGAGGGCATGCTCCAAGCGCTGGAAAGCCGGGTCAACCTGACCAAGGGCGAAGCCTTGAGTCCGCGCCTGCAAGCGTTGCTGCAGAATCGCCAACGTTCGGTGACGGCCAGCAAACTGACCAGCCGGTTGGAACAGATAAACAAGCTTGCCAACCAGCCGCTGGTTCCGGCAAAACCGGAGTAGATGAATGCCAAAGCCAGACACCGGGCAGAGGTGATTTTCAAAGTCCGCTCCGGCCAGCTGACGGCCACCGATGCGGCGACGGAACTGGGCATCTCGCGCCAGCAGTATTACCAATGGGAACAACGGGCGTTGCAAGCCTTGCTCACGTCGCTGACCGACCAGCCGACGGGCCGGCCCAAGACGCCAGCGGACCCGGAGAAGGTAAAACTTCAACACCGGGTGGAACAGTTGGAACAGCAGGTGCAGCAATACCAGCAGAAGGAACAACTGCGCCAGCTGTTGCACCAGTGGGCGGAGCGTGATGACCTGAACCCCACCAAAAAAAACTCCAAATGATCCCGCAAATCCTGCATCAGCTCGACGCCATGAAACAGGCCACCGGCCTGTCCTGGCGGAGTGTGTGCGATGAACTGCCTTACGCCAGCATCATGCGCTGGCGTAAACGGCAGCGGCTAAATCTGCCGGTGTGTCAGTTGCCCGGTCCCAAGAAGACCGTGGCGCTGAACCCGGCCGAGTTCTATCCGCTCTTCCGGCAGTTGCATCATGGCCGGGTGCGCACCCGTGGCACCAGCGAGCTTTATCAAAAGTTCGCGACGGCCATCTCGCGCCGCCAACTGGCCGGGCTGGTGCAGGATTACCGGCAGGATCTATTGGCTAATATGAAACGCATCGATTGGTTGTGGTCCGGACTGGCTTGGTCCTGTGACGCCACCGAATATGGCGATCGCCAAATCATTCCCGTGCTGGATTTACATTCGCGCTTCCGGTTCCAGCCACTGGTTTGCGACCGGCTGGATGGCCGGCAAATCGCCAGCCATCTGGAAAAACTCTTCCGGCAACATGGCCCGCCGCTGTTCTTAAAACGCGATAATGGTTCCCCCTTTAATCATCAGGCCGTGGACGAAGTGCTGGCCCGGTTCGGGGTGTTGCCCTTGAATAATCCACCGCATTTTCCCCGTTATAATGGGGCCAAGGAGAAAAGCATCCGTGACTTGAAATCCGCCTTGGATCAACGGTTCCGAGCGGGCTTGGAAGCCTCATCAGGGCACACTCTGGCGGTGGAAGTCACCGTCCATGAACTCAATCATCAATCGCGGCGCTGCCTCAAGGGCCGCACCGCCTGCGCCGTCTTCCATGACGACGCTCAACGCCGGCGTTGGAACCAACGCCAGCGCAAAGAGATTTTTCGGTTGCTGCTCCAACGGTTTGGAGCAATGATCGGAAAGCCGGTGAACGGTTATCACCACCGACCCGCCACTCTGTGGCGGGTCACTGTGGAATCCTGGCTCCGCTGCCAGGGCCTGATCGCCGTCCGCCAAAACCAAAATGTGTCAACCACTTTATCAAAATTTTGGTCTCACAATTAACTTGGACCCACATTCATCCACAATCTTCTCGCCGGAGACCAAGCCTCGCGCGGTGGTGTGGAAATCGCGAGTTTCAACGAATGGGGTGGGAAAAACCTGAACGGCACCGACGGCTTTGCCCAACACCGTTCCGGCTGGCCGATGCCCGTGCATAAACTATTTCTGAAAAACCATGTCGCCGCTGTATTCAAGGCGCACGACAATTTTTACGCGCGGCAAGAGCTCGATGGGATTCCTTACATCATGATTCCCCAACCGAGTTTTGCCGGCAACGACCGCATTCGCGACCTGCAAAACTACGGTTACAAGCAGGGTGTGTTTCTCGGCAATGCCGGCCATGTAAGGGTTACGGTTTCGCCTGAAAAAACGGTTGCAGATTACGTCAAGTCCCTGCCAGGCGGCCCGGTGGTGGACAACTGCGTGATAGCCGCACATTAATTATTGGTTCCAGCCATATCCATTGTATGAAAATAACGACCTTCTCCATCTTGCTGTTGGCGACGCTTTCGCTGAAGCCTGAACTTCATGCCAATCCATCTTCATTGACGCTCTGGTATCAGCAACCGGCATCGGATTGGATGACCGAGGCGTTGCCCATCGGAAATGGGCAACTTGGCGCCATGATTTTTGGCGGGATGAAAAAGGAACACATCCAATTTAACGAAGAAAGTCTATGGATTGGCGATGAACATGAGACGGGGGCTTACCAGGCATTTGGCGACGTGTTTGTCGAATTGGTACAGAGCGATGGAACGAATTACCGGCGCGCACTCGATCTCGAACGCGGCATGCATACTGTCACGTATCGAAGCGATGGCGTGACCTATCGGCGCGAGGTCTTTGCAAGCTATCCAGCCAAGGTGATGGTGTTCCGGTTCACGGCGGATAAACCGGGCGCGTTGACCGGCACCGTGACGCTCACCGACATGCACAAAGGAAAAATCACAGCCAAGAATCACACGATTACCTCCTTGGGCTCGTTGAAAGGCTACACCTTCAAGGGTGGATCCGCCAAGAAGGACCAACCCCCGTATGACATTGCCCTGAACTACGAGGCACAGGTTTTGGTAAAGAACGAGGGTGGCTCAGTGGAAATCTCCGGGGATAAAATCGTATTTTCCAACGCCACCACCATCACCCTGTTTCTCTCGGCAGGAACCGATTTCCTACAGGATCACGCTAAACACTGGCAAGGTGAAGCGCCCCACATGAAAGTCACATCCCGAATCGAGGCAGCGGCAAAGCGCAGCTACGACGACCTGCTGGCCGAGCATCTTCGCGATTATCAAAATCTGTTTAATCGAGTGAGTCTCGACCTAGGCAGCAGTCCCGCAGCAGATCTGCCCACCGATGTCCGTCTGAAGAACTTCAAAAAAAACAAGGAACGCGACCTGCAACTGGAGACTCTGCTTTTTCAATATGGCCGTTACATGACCATTGCGTCATCGCGGCAAGGAGGGTTGCCTGCCAATTTACAAGGCAAATGGAATAACTCCAATAATCCGTATTGCCGTTGCGATTACCATACCGACATCGACTTTCAAATGAACTACTGGCCGACGGATTTGGCTAACCTTTCAGAATGTTTCGAGCCGTATGCCGAATGGATTGAGTCGATTCGTGCCCCACGAATTACCGACACGCTCAAGACCTTTAATAAACCGGGGTGGCTCATTAAGGCCGAGAGCGGTCTATTCGGAGGCTCGACCTGGGCGTGGATTCCTGGCGACAGCGCCTTGCTCCTCCAAAATAGCTACGACCATTACCGATATACCGGCGACAAAGAATATCTGCGCAATCGGGCATACCCGGCCATGAGGGAAGTGTGCGAATATTGGGTGGCCAGCCTTATTGCCAAACCTGATGGCACCCTGGTCACCCCCGAAGGGTTTTCTCCTGAACATGGCCCCAAACAAGAGGGAATCGCCTACGATCAGCAGCTGGTCTGGGATATTTTTAACAACACCATTGAAGCATCAACCATCCTTGGCGTGGATGCCGAGTTCAGAAAGATCCTGGTCGAGAAAAAAGCCCACCTCCTTTCACCAAAAATCGGCAGTTGGGGGCAATTACTGGAATGGCAGGAAGAACTCAAAGGTCAGATTTCCGACAAGAGGGACGGGCCTCTCGATACACCTGAACACAAGCAATTTATCGAAGACGCTCAGCGCTGGGCCGAGAAAGAAGGCCGACTGGATACTCCTGAAAACAAGCATCGTCATTTGTCGCACTTGGTGGCGCTTTATCCTGGACGCCAGATTTCGATTCAAAAGACGCCCGAGCTCGCCGAAGCCGCCCGGGTTTCGCTCAAGGCTCGAGGCGATATAGCCGAAGGTTGGAGCATCGCCAACAAGATCAATCTCTGGGCTCGTTTGCAGGATGGGGATCGTGCTTACACCCTCGTCACCGCCCTCATCAGGAACCGCATTCTGCCCAATCTTTTTGACACCAATCCGCCATTCCTAGTCGACGGCAATTTTGGTTATACCGCTGGCATTTGCGAAATGTTACTGCAAAGCCACTTGGATGAAATTCATTTGCTGCCCGCGCTGCCAAAAGCATGGCCATCGGGCCGGGTCAAAGGTCTGCGTGCCCGCGGCAATTTCACCGTGGATATCGAGTGGAGCGAGGGCAAAGTAACCCACTATCGCATCACTTCGCCAGAACCACGTGTGGTAAAACTCCAGGTCAATGGTGAAACAAAAACGATCCTTTCAGAACCTCTTTGATCCAAGTTTGTTTGTGGTTTGAAAAATCTAGCTTCATCGTCTCAAAACACATGTATCAGCTGCAATACTCTCATCAATAACCCCGCAAAACCAAAAGCTATGCTAAAAACCACTCATTTTAGTGCCACCTTTTTACTTGTGATTTGCCTGTTTCTTGGCCTTTCTCCGTTCAGCGCCATTGCCTCGGTAAAAGAGGCAGTGGATTACGTCGACCCATTCATTGGCACGGGGCACTTCGGAAAGACCTATCCCGGCGCCGCCACTCCGGGGGGAATGGTGCAACTCAGTCCGGACACTATCACCGGAGGCGATAACGGCTCTGGCTACCGGCATTATCATAAAACCATTCAAGGTTTCAGCCTCACTCACATGTCCGGTGTGGGCTGGTATGGAGATTTGGGAAATTTTATGGTCATGCCCACGACCGGTCCGCTGAAGACCTATTATGGAACCACCGACAAACCCGGGACGGGGTATCTCTCCCGATTTTCCAACGCCACGGAAGTGGCTCAGGCTGGCTATTATGCGGTGACCTTGGAAGATTACTCGATCCGGGCCGAGCTGACAGCTGCCCCCCACAGCGGCATCCTCCGATTTACTTTTCCCGAAAATACACGGTCCCGCATCCAGGTGGATCTGGCACGCCGCGTTGGGGGAACCTCCCTCCGCCAGTCGGTCAAGGCAACCGACGATCACAGCATTGAAGGGTTAATTGAGTGCACCCCGGCTGGGGGTGGTTGGGGCCATGGCATTGGACAAGCCCATTATACCTTCTACTATCATGCTGAGTTCAGCCGACCCTGGCAAAAGATGGGCGTTTGGAGCGCGGCCCTGCCCACCGGACCTTACCGGTGGGATGTGATCCATAAACCCGAATTTGTTGCCGCCTGTCAGAATGCAGAAGTTCTACCTGATTGCCGCGAAAAGGAGGGCCAGCATCTGGGCTTTTACTCCGAATTCCCGACCAAGGCTGGCGAAGTCGTGCAGGTGAAAGTGGGGATTTCCTTTGTCAGCATCGAGGGCGCCCGGGCCAATCTTCAGGAGGAGATTCCAGATTGGAGCTTTGACACTGTCCGGTCCCAAGCCCGCTACCGATGGTCAGCGGCCTTGCGGCGGATGAGTGTGGCTGGCGGCTCTGAAGACCAGAAGACAGCCTTTTACACGGCCCTGTATCATGCGCTGCTCGATCCCAGGATCTTTGCCGACATCAATGGCGACTATCCCGGCGGCGATGGCAAAACGCATGCCACCCGGGAATTCACCAAACGAACGATCTTCAGTGGCTGGGATGTATACCGGAGCGAAATGCCCCTGCTGACGCTTATTGCCCCCGAGGTGGTTAATGACCTGATCAATTCCATGGTGGAGTTGGCGGGGCAAAATGGCAAAGGCTCTTTTGAACGTTGGGAGTTTCTCAATGCCTACAGCGGGTGCATGAATGGCGACCCCATGGTGACCGTGCTCAACGACGCCTATAGCAAAGGCATCCGCGGTTACAACGTGGAACAGGCCTATGACTACGCGGTGAAAACTTCCGAAAAAACCGAGTATGAGATTGACCTGGCTGACACCCTGGAAAAGGGCATGGCCAATTGGAATCTCGCCCAACTCGCCACCCGGCTCGGCAAGACGAATGACGCCAGAACGTTCGGTGAGCAATCACTGATCTACCGCACTCGGTTCGATCCGCAACAAGCCTGGACCTATGACGCGGCGGGCAAGGATGGACACCCCGGCTGGCAAGGTTGTCTCCGGCCCAAGGATGCGAAAGGCCATTGGCTGCCCTGGGCGGGGCTGAACTCGGGCAAAGGTTGTATTGAAGGGACGGTGCTGCAATACAACTGGATGGTTCCTTTTGACATTACGGGGCTCATGGAACTCCATCATGGGGCTGACACCTTCGTCGCGAAATTAAACGAGTTTTTCGAGCGCACGCCTCCTTTGGACTGCTGGAGCGGCCCCGGACGCAAGGGGGGGAACGAGGTTTCGACGGTCTATTACAATCATCCCAACGAGCCGGTTCATCTAGTCCCCTTTTTATTCAACCGGGTTGGCGCACCCTGGCTCACTCAAAAGTGGGTGCGCTGGATCGATGGCGCCTACACGGCGGGTTCCGAAGGCCTTTGTGGCGATGAAGATGTCGGACAGATGTCGGCCTGGTTTATTCTGGCCAGCGCCGGACTCCAACAAGCCTGTCCCGGCAACACCCGGTACGAAATCTTTACGCCGCTTTTTGACCAGATCGTCATCAACCTGGATTCAAAATACGCCCATGGCGGGAAGTTCACGGTCTCGGCGCGGAATAATTCTCCGGAAAACATTTATATCCAAACCGCGACGCTGAACGGAAAACCGTTGAACCGCTGCTGGCTGGACTACCGCGAGATTACTGCCGGCGGCACACTGGATCTTGTGCTTGGCCCGAGCCCGAATCGTCAGTGGGGCATTTCGGAATAAGTCCAGCTCAAAGGTCCAACAATGTTTCAAAATGTGTCCTCGAAACATGAAAATCAGAATCAGAGCATTAAAGGAATTGACGCTCCAATGATAAATGGAGTGTTATTGTTGCCGTTACCAATGAACAACCAAAAAAAAACTTTCTACAGCAGAATCCCGCGACAGATTTCGGACATCAAATCTATTTTCAGGTTCTATTCCTTTGGTTTTTTTGCGGTCTTCATATTCATTTCACTGGTTGTCAGTGGCGCCGAATCTCCGTCATGGCATAAATGGCTTGATGCCCGCAACATGGGGGCCGCACTGCCATTTCCAGATTTTTCGTATGCGGGTTATGAGGCGGGCGAGCAACCCATTCCAGAACCTGCCGGTCCGGTGTTTCGAGTGACGGATTACGGAGCCGTTCCCAACAGCCCGAAAAGCGCCAAGGCTGCTATCCGTAAAGCCATCGCCGCTGCTTCCGTCAATGGTGGCGTAGTTTTCTTCCCAAAAGGCCAATATATCGCCCATACGACGGGCGATGACAACGAGAGCATCATAATCTCTCGCTCGGATGTGGTGCTCAAAGGTGAGGGTGCCGGACCTGGTGGAACTGTGATTCGGTATAATTCGCCCATGCCCCCCGTAAACCCATCGTCATCATTGGAAGCCGGTGCGCCGCTGTTTCGTTGGCAATCAGCTCTTGGAGACAAGAAATTTACGGTGCTGGCTGCCGATACGCGTCCCGGAACTTTCACCATTCAGCTGCAGGATGCTTCAACCATTCGGGCAGGTGATCTGATTTTACTGAATTTGAAATCCACCGCTGCCGTCCGCACTTTCATGGAGGGCTACAATCCTGAACCAACTTGGACGTATATCACTAAGGAGGGCATTAACTTTCAGGAACGCCATCAGGTGTTGTCAGTGCAAGCCAACACAGTCCGCCTGCGTGAATGTGTTTATCTGCCATTGAAGGCGGCCTGGAATGTGACGGTTGAACGATATGGCGCGCTGGCCCGTTGTGGCGTGGAGGACATCCATTTTGTCGGAAACTGGCATGGCAGCTTTGTGCATCACCGCTCCTGGATGGATGATGGCGGGTTCACCTGTCTGCGGCTGGGGCGGGTGGTTGATTCGTGGGTGCGCCGCTGTCGGTTTACCGACTTCAATTCACCGATCCAAATGGTTCAGGGATTGCGTGACACCGTTATGGAAATTGCCATCGAAGGGAATGGCGGACATAGCACCTGTAGCATTGGAAAATCCACAGCGATATGGGCCGGGTTGATCGAGGTGAAATCACCCGAATGGCATGGGCCAGGTGTGAACGGCGGAAGTATCGCAGATGTCTTTTGGCGCGTGCGCTGGACTGAAAAGACCTCTGCGGAGCTACATGCCAGTCAGCCGTGGGGGACTTTGTATGATGATTGTATCGGCGGCCTCCTTTATGCACGCGAAGGCGGAGCTTTGCAAAATCTGCCCAACCATCTGGGTAATCTACTCTACTGGAATTTTATGCAGGTGGGGCAACCGATGCCCAATTATTCGTTTTGGCTCACCGATAAAGGATGGGGGCGCGAGGTGAAACCGCTGGTCATCGGCTGGCATGGTTCGCCCACGACTTTCAAAACGAACACTTGCGAGACGGTGGAGAGCTTGGGAACACCAGTAATTCCGGATTCACTTTGGGAAGCACAACTGGCGCTCCGGCTGGGCAAAATTCCAGATTGGATTGCACAGGCTCAAGCCGAGTGGCCGACCATACTCAAATCGTGGGGAATCTAAATTTTATTCTTTAGAACGGTCGAGGATAAAAATTGCTGCGAAACAGACGTGGACCGTCAGCCGCATACATTAATTCCCCCGCTTAGGGCGGCAGTTTTTTTATTGCAGCACCGAGCCCCAATAACCTTTTTGCAATAATTGGTATCGACTATCAGCCATGCCGGCAACAGCATCATGGTGTCTTGGCCCAATACCGGCAGCTACACTTTGCAGCAAAACAGCGATGTATCCAATCGCAACGGCTGGACGACGAGCGGCTATTCTATCACCACCAGTAATGACACCAGCAGTATTGCCATCAATTCGCTATCAGGAAATTTATTTTTCCGCCTAAAGCAGTGATTTGATTGTTCGCCAACCCTAAACCACCCCCCTCGCAGTTCAGAAGGCGAGGGGTTTTAGTTTGATGAATGGGTAGCTAAACTTTGGATGTAAAAGTTTACGCCCACACCACCATCCCAGCATTTACCCATAGCCCTAGACCCAGAAGGACCAAAGCCACAGACAAATGCCAAGATGATGCAGGCGTGGGCGAAATGAATTTGATGGCCGGCCCTTCACCGGCCTTTGTCGATGTCAACACACGCTATCCATCACTTTTCTTTGGCGTAAATCTGCCATCGGATTTCAAGAACGTCGAGATGGACAGAATCCTCTGGGACGATATTGTCGAGTTCGGCTTTCCGAGCCGAGTATTATTACCGGCAGCGGATCGATGGGTTTGATTTTTAACCCGCAAAAATTCAAACCGGAGGACGAATCTCTAGAGTTAAGAAACCATTTTGAGGCGAAACCTGTTTATGACCGACAAACACGCCACGCGTGATGAGGCGGCGCGGCAGTATCTCGCGCACCGCTTTTACCTCAATCAGATTTCTTTGAAAACCGTGCAAATCCCAACACACTACTCTGGCGTTGAATTTAAGTCTGTGGAAAATCTCGAATCCATATGCAATGTCAACGCCAGCGCCTGCCAATGATCTTCCGTGGGGCAGGAGTGACCATATTCCCACTTCAGCACTGTCCGTATTGAAACTCCTAGCTTTTGCGCCACTTCTGGCTGAGTCATATTGGCCTCAATGCGTTTCAAAAGCAAATGGTCGCCCAAGGTTTTGGGATTGACGGGAATCAGCTTCCGGCGACTATATCTCTCCTTGGAATCGTCATATTTAACCGTTACGGAACGCTGTGCAATACCCAACAGTTGACCCAACCGCCGTTGGCGCTGTCAGTTCCGCTGTCGCGGTTCACGCCGCGAGTCGGCGGTGGCTCAGCTTTTTTCGTTAGGCGGATTCGCGCGATGGAGACACAAAATACAAAATCAAAGATATGAATATTAGCAGCGCCGTGGCTAGATCGCGGAAAATCAGAAAACTCTACCACCAATTGGAGTTGAGCCACCATGGAAGCGAATGGACAATAGAAGAAGATGCCTTAGCCTTCCTGACAGACGCTGGATTAGTCGGTAGGCTTACGATGGCACAACAAGGGCGCTGGCCCAAGGAAGAGGTGACTGCTCGTGAGTTGGAACACAAGCTTGCTGAGTGTATCTGGTGGCTCTTTGTGCTCGCCGGCCGAATGAACATCGACGTGGAGAGGGAACTCGAAGCGTTTCTAAAAAAAACAGAAGCGAATTTGAAGGGATAGAGAAACCGGATAAGAAATGCCAAACCATCCGCCTAACCAGTCGCCGGAGCCATCTGCTGTTGGCTTTTACACAGTTCTTCAGAAGATGGTAGGCCACTGTAGGTTATGTTGATTTTGCCCTCGCCGATTTCGACCTTTTCAAAGATGGATTCTACGATTGCCCGCTTTTTCTCGACCTCCATTTTAGGCCATTGCTCGTAAAGGTGCTGGGCCTCAAAGATCACTTCCTCGACGGAAACTTGGTCCACCTTCATCCGGGCAACGTCTGCTTCCAGCTTCGGCAGTTCGCCAAGCAACTGGTTCAACCGCTGCTCGGCGGGGTTGTATAGATTAGCAAATCCCTGGGGCGTGATGAGCTTGTCCAAGAATAACTGGTGATTTTGCTTCATTTCGTCCCGCACTTTCTGGATTTGTCGTTGCAAGGCGGATAGCGCCTGTTCGGTGTCCACGAGGTTCTTTTTTGCATCAATCAAGCGGATGGCAACCTGCTCTTTCGAGCCGTAGAACTGATGCAATTCCTGACGCATCAGCTCTTCAAAAGTTTCCACTGGGATTTTCCGGTTACACGCGCGACAGTGGTATTTGGGCGAATCCGTCCGCGCATACATTTTACTCCCGCACTGTCACCAGATGCGGTTGCCGAACGGATTCATCGGCACCTTGCCCGGCTTCTTCCATGCCTTTAATGATTCTTCGATGATGCGGTTGACCTGATCCCAAAGGTCTGCGGTCACAATCGCTTCGCATTCGGTCTTGCCCCATTCTTCTTCCGGCTTCTCCGTTCCCGCCCATGACCCGGTTTTGCGGATGCGGTTGGCTGTTGTGTATGGGATTAAAAGCATTTTGGCATAATGTGAACGGCCCCGACGCAGTGTGTGATGGCCGTCTGATTTGGGCAGGGCCTTGTTCTGTGAAATTAAGGTGCTGACACTTGTTCAAAAGATTGCAAGGCGCCGAGCATATTCTGTTTTGGGTCAAACTCAATGTTCCGGTCGTTGGGTGTGGGATTATAGTAATAGGTGAACCGCATGAAATCACCATAGATTTTACCGTAGCGAGCGCTCACGATATTGCCATCCTGATCCAAGGCTGTCCGAACGCGAAAAAAATAATTTCGGTTCGGGTCTGAACTTTGCATTTCTACAAGTTGAGATTGATATCCATCTGCCGGAGCTTCATAAGGTGATAACATCCCTCCCGCTTTAGCGCTGGCCCTATCCACTTCTGTGGGAGCAAACGGTTGGATGCCATCCCCTTTGTTCGGAAAACTTACAATTAGCTTGAAATAATAATCGGCGATAGATTTTTTATTGTATTCTTCCGTAAATATGATGTCGGTGTGGGCACCTTTACCATAAGGAGCAACCCAATCGCCAGCCATTAAATCATATCCGGCGGTATTGGTAAAAGCAATCGGCGGGCGTCCTGTTTTTTTGAAAACGGACGGTTCTGAGTTGACCCATCTTGCATACATGGCAGTCGGCTTGCCAACTTTTTTTAGAATCAGATTTATCCTTTGGTTCCATTTAGCCGGATTATATCCTTGGCCTAAATCAATTTGGCTCCATGTTGGGTAATAGCCATTCTTTTCAACACGGAAGCTTATTAGATAGGCCATTAGATTTGGCTTGTCACGCTGCGCAATAACTATCATCCCGTTTGTGTCTGTAATGCTATCTATATCCTTCGACCCGTTGCTAAAATAGCCCATGCCAACATGAGCACTTGCCACTGGGTTCCCGCTTTTATCGGAAACCTTGATGGTAACTTTCCATTCATGTTCATTCGTGTCAAATTGTGCCAGGGCATAATTCGTTAAAAGGCCCATGAAGACTAAACAAATAAGGTGTTTCATATTTTATTTTATTTGAGGTTTCCGGTGTTTACAAATTGGTTGAAGAGTCTATAGGTGAAAGTGTAGGCGACTTGACGATAATCAGAGTGATACCAATTGTTATTATGTTCTCGACTGTTTAACCGACCTTGTGGCCAACCATTTTCCAGTTGGGTCATCATGTCATAGTTTTCAATTACAATTCCAGGAGTTGTTATCGGATTTGCGCCTACAGGCAGAGTGAGTGCTGGAATCGTATCGGAAAGCAGGCGGTTGCGGAACACCTTTGCATAATTGCTGCCGGTTGCACCATACAAATTCAAATCCTGAGTCCAATCAAAGGGGATTTGACCGATGAAATCCGTCACATCAAAAAAGGCGTTGGTTTGCAACTCGGTTGTGGGCAACGCCACCGCTGCTATCGGTGACATATGTGTCCATGAGGTTGACAGAATCCCATTGGTGCCATACGAAGCATCATTAAACTTCCAACCACCGTGATCACTGCCAAGGATGTCGTTGACACCATAAGGCATTCGACCTTTTAGCAGTTCCTGCCAGTTCCAGACGTAGGAGGCAATGGGTGTGCCATTGCCTTGCCAAATGCCTGCCATTTGGCTGTAAATCGTGCTTGCAACCAATCCTGAAAAAGATGGCGTGCTGGTGTTGGGATAGGCCCGTAATACTTCTTCGCCACTTGAATAGAAATTATACACATCGGCATTCTGTAAGCCGGCTGCCAGGCGGTTGTTCCACGTCAACTGGCTGCGAGCGTCATTGGTCGGAAATATATTATGCCAGTAGCTAGCCCAAAGATTAGTGCTATAGCCAGTCCAATCGGTATGCACCAAGTTAGCACTTTGAGGTGTGCTACCAGCCAATGCCTCCATTGGCACAGCAGCATCCAGCATGAAATACTGGCTGATATTCTGGTTGGTACAATCATTGAGCGTGCTTAACACCACCATATTGCCCAAGCTGTGTGCCGCCACAACATTGGTGCCACTCAAACTGTTGAGGAAGGTATTTAACGCCGGCGCCGTTTCAAAGGCATGAACCACATTGGTTTCAAGATTACCGGTAACACCTGGAAGTATTTTACTTTGAGTGTCATAGCCATTCCAGATGACGCCGTAAAACTTGGCGTGTGACCCCGACCAATATAGCCGCTTAAACATATCCGCAAAAACGCCCCGCGCTTCCGTGGGATTCACGTTGTAGCCATGCAGGAATATGAAGTTCTTATCAATGGTGTCAGGTTCGTTCGGTACGCTTACATCCGTCAGCCGGTCAGGCATCGCTCTGGAATCATTTTGCTGTAAAAGGTTTTTAGACCGGAACATCTGCTCCACGCCGCTTATGCTCAAATAAAGCTGTGTCTGCGCAATCTGGTTTGTGCCGTGATAAATGGTCAATACAAGTGGCTGCGTTGTGGCCGTGGCCGCTTCCACAAGAATGATATTCTGGTTGCTACTGGCAATGTCGCTCAAAAAAGTGCTATTCAAGCGGATGCCTTCTGGCGGAATTGGCCAGGCAGTAGCACTTGCGAGATTGCTTGATACGTTAATGTCCCGCAGATAGTTCATGTAGTTGGTCGGCGTCAAGCCTGTATAAACAAACCGTAACACACCATCTGCCTGACTCAAAACAAACTGGTAACTGGTGTCTGTGGGATCAATGCCCGCACTCAACGTATTGCTTTGAAACAGGCTGCCAATGTTTAGGCAGACTGGAAAGAAATCCACCAGGTCTCGGCGACCATGCACCGCATAAATATTTCCAGAAACAAACGTCGGCTGGAAAGTCTGCGGCCAGATTTCAGGGATAAGGCCGCTGCCCATCACGCAAGAGCCGTCGGCAATTTGAGCCATCTGTCCAGGAATGCCGGAGCCCCAATCATCCCCGGCATCTTGATTGTCATTTGCCCAAAACCGGAAGGGTTTGCCGGTGGAAACGAAGTCGGGGCTTTGGTAGCTGAAATCCATAGTGCCATCGTGGTTGGCATCCACATTGAGCGAGATTACCCGCACTACACCGGTGCCTTGGGCTTGGGAGTCAATATCCGGCATGGTAGTCATCGCTACCACACCTGGATCGGTCGGAAAGAATTCACCATAGGGCGAAACCACGCCAGTCTTGTTGGCTGTGATGATGCTATTGGTCATCAGATAAGCATTGGTAACAAAATATTGGCCAAGGTAGGCAAATTTACCAGCCGCGCCGTTTTGAATCGAGAACTTTTCCCAGCCACCAACGACCGTTGGTGTGCCTACTGAAGTGATCAAGACGCCAGTCTGGTTTGTGCTGGCGAAGCCAGTTAGACAGGGCAACGGATAGGGTTGTGCGGGAGAGCTCTCAACCGGCAAGGCGGTGCCCGGCGTGTTGATTAATGCGAAATAGTAGCCGTTTAGTGACAGGCTGGGAGCGGCAGTTTTGGTGAAATAGCAATTCACATTGGTGCTGGGTGTCGAATTCCCCGGATAAAGGACCAGCGACGAACCGTTGTTTGTGTGGGCTATTATTCCTTGATACGCCAGGCCAAACAGGTTCACGCCGCTTTGCACATGGAAATAGTCTCCGCTAGTATATGCTGGTAAATCGGAAGGAGAAGATTGTGAAATCCAATAAGAACTGTTGCCAAGAACTGCGGGTGCCGGAACATTATCCAGCGAACCTTCGAATGGGTAATAGCCTATGAGCGCCCAACCCTCATCAAGAATATCCCAAGTGTCCGTCTGCCAGGGGAAATCTGTCATACCAGCGTAGCTTGGGTCATAAACGCTTTGATGCAATTCGTAATTGGCGGTGAGCGGCCAAATGTCGTCCATTTTAACATAGGTGGGATTTATATCTGTGTTCAATTTGCTCATCACCGACCAGTGAAAGATGCTGCTTTCGACATAATTGGGATCAGCAGGAATGGGCAAATTCCCAGATTCTGGCAACCAATTATTAATGAAAACTGCCTTTTCCTCCAATTTGACACTAGGCTGACTTACTGTGGCTGCCTGAAGCTGGAACAGCAGGTTTTGCTTCAAGTGCTGGCGACCGTCCACCCAGCGGGGAGAATCATACCGGAGATATTCGATGAACGATACGTTTCCATAATTTCCCTGAGTGTCCATGGCTTGCACACAACCGATGACGCCTGACCAATTGTTGGGAAAATACTCGAACAACTGCCAGTCGGGGATCGCATACACGCCATTGGTCAGGCTGGCGACCGGAATTTTAACCACTTGGAAAGCGGTTTGAGGGGCTTGATTTATATTTGCCAGGTTTTGAGGTCCAAAATCATACAGATTATCATAACTGCACCATCCTAGAAGGATGGTTTGGGCATTGGTGGGAATGTTGATAAACATCAATTGCCACTGGCCGATTTCGTTGCGAACCATGTGTGCTGAAATATTCAATCTGGAATTCAGACTGGCGGAGGGCAGAAAGTTAATAGAGGCTGACGAGAGCTGAGTGTTGGCCGACGCGGTTACACCGCCGCTTGTGTGGTTGGCCACAACCTGGTAAGAATTCCATTCATCTAAATAATTGTTAATGGCTCCAGTCACGGTGAATGTGGTCGTGCCGGCGCTAACGGTGCCGATGGTCGTGTAGGTGTAGGTGCCAGTGCTGGGGTTCAATACGCCACGCTGAATGGTGTAGCTGGTGACATCACCCGATGCTGGTGTCCAGGAGAGCGAAACATTGGTACCAGTGCTGTCCAGCGTTATGGAAAAACCAGTTGGAGCCGATGGTGTATTGCTGACCATCGCGGTGTCGGTCGCCGACACGCCGCCATTGGGAAAGGTGGCTTGAATGGAATATTTCGTGGAACTCAAACTGAAGCTGCCGGTATGGATGGCGTTGGTGTCTGTGAACGAAGTCACATTGGTTCCCAGCACGGCGATTTGAGAATACGAACCGCCATTGTTATCACTCCGTTTGAGCACATAGCTGCTGACGATTCCACTCAGCGGGTTCCAGGACAACCACACGTTTGTTCCCGTCGTGTTCAGAAACGCATAATATCCGCTGGGTGCAGGCGTGCCATCGGAAGAAGTCCAAACAGTGCCTTGGGAGTAACTGCCATCGGAATATACGGCTACTACCCGATAGGCGTCATAAGGCGTATCGACAATATCCGTGACTTTAAAGGAAGCCGTGTTGCCACCAACCATGCCCAGCAGCACATAGCGATACCCGGCTACATTATAGCCATACACCCCGCCGAAAATAAGGTAGTTGACCACCGAGCCGGAAGCCGGACTCCAAGTCAGATACAGGTTTGTGCTTGTGGCATCCGTGTAGCCATAAATCACCTGTGGACCGGAGACTGTCGTGGGAGAGCCAACGGAAATATTGGCCACACAGGGATTACTGGCACCACCGAACGGGTCATTATACGGGAAAACAAGCGTTTGGCCACCGCCGGGATACCCCGCCGACACGGCGTATAGATCGCCCCAATTATTGGTGTTTTGAATGGCGTTGGTGATTATGTAGGAAGTCACATTTGTGCCCACTTGCGCGATGGGAGTGCTTACATAGCCATAGGTGGTTGCATCATAAACCACACGCTCAATGATGTAGTTGGTTGGTGGCCAAGGCGGCGGTGTCCATGAAAGCGCCACGTTGTTCGAAGTCGAGTTCACATAAGCCGTAACTGTCGGAAAGCTGTAATTGGTGGAAAAGGCGTCAGTATAAATTGCATAGTTGGCATACCACAAATTGGAGGCTGTCGTGGAGCCGTCGGGATAGACCGCTTGGATGGCATATTCGTCATCCATCCAACGCGGCCAAATCGCCCATGAGGGAAGCTGGTCAGCAATTTCATTCCGATCCACGTAGAAGGTCGCGTTTGAACCGACGATGATGTTCGTGGTATAGGGGTTATTATTAATATCGTAGCCGCTCTTTTGGATGATGTAATAGGCCACTGGCCCCGGTAACGGGCTCCATTCCAGAACCATGTCGGTAAGAGTCGCATCCGGACAACCAAAGAAGAACGCCGGAGCGTTGGTGTTCAAATAATTGGTTGGATTGACTCCCATCTGGAATTTCTGCCAGTTGTTCAAACCGTCACCAGCTAGACTGACCCCGGCATCTACATTCGTGGTCTGTCCAAAATATTTCAACCACCACCAGTCCGGGATGCCGGTGCCGGTCGTGTCCTGCCAACTGCGGATGCGCAGGAAAAGATTACCGCTGGTGCTGGCTGCCACGCTGGACGGCGACCAGTTGGCCAGTTCCGAACCATTGAAGAAGCCGTAGGAAATCCAATCGCCTTGAATCAAATCCGCGCGGCCTTGAATTTCATACAGGATATCCGGTTGCGTGTTGGAAACAATGCCGACCAAGTAATTGGAAACGATGGTCGGCTGCATGAAGCAGAGATTGGTGCCGTAGTCAGGAATATATGGCTGATTATTTTGAGCGTTTGACGTTGTTCCGCCGCCGGTATCGCCGCCCCCACCCGGAAACATCCCACCGCTGTCCATCGTCTGCGTCCCACCTGCCCCCGCTGTCAGTGTGAGATTTGGATTTTCGTAGTCGAAATCATCGGCAATGTCCATGGGATCGAGCGGGTAGTTAAAGGTTTGGAGAATATCCATCTGACCGTGGATTTGATCCATGCCGGTATTGTCGCTGCCAACGAAGAAACCGTTCGTCATCACCTCCGCTCCCGGCACATACAATACGCCATCGCCACTGGCTGCCAGTTGGCCGTCAATATACAAGGCCGTGTTTGTGATGGAATAGGTGAGCGAGATCAAATGCCAAGTGGCCGAATCCCATGAAATCGGCGCACTCAAATAATTCGTGCCCTGGCCTTCGCTCTGGCTGGAAAAGGTGATGCTCGTGCCGTCGCTGTTGAGGTAGAGCGACCACCAGCCAATGCTGGCATCGTTCGTCCATGTGCCCACGTCAATAAACCGGCCATAGTCTCCGGGGCCGGTGCCGTTCTGGTTGGTGTCGTTGCTCGACCAGTTTGGCACAAACCAGAATTGCACCGTGCCTCTGACGCAGGTGAGGTTAGTGCGGTTGTTGCTTTCGACGATGCGATACTGCAACCATGCCGCATTCGTGCTGTCCACCTGCAAAGCCGTTCCCGACCAGTCCTCCACCTGATCAATGTTGGTATAGCTTATGGGTAGCGTCGAAAATGCTCCTCGCCAAGTGTTCGTGTCGAATTCCCAAATGTTCAGCAGCCGGCCCGGCGGCGGCGTGGGAATGAGTCCTTGGGCAAAACTGCTGATGGAAAATAGAAAGCCCGCGACGACAAGTGCGCGGCCAAAAAGGAAGACAGTTTTTCGAGATGAATTAATTCCACATTTTACGGAGTTCATAAAAATGCAATGCCTTTTCCATGCTGCCCTCGTCCATGAAAACCGAAGGAGTAGCCATGTCGTTCCGACAAAAGCCGTTCTAATTGTTTTCCCGTCTTTTGCAAACCTTTTCTGCTACACCATTTAGCCCTGTCATACAGGTGGAGAATTTAGCCACAAAAGCAATCCACAATATATGCGCCCCCCCCCCCCAGCCTTTGCAATCACAAAATAACGTTGCGGGGCAAGGAGATATGCAAAAACAGCCCTCGATTTCGTGAGGGTTTTAGCTGTTGGCGATTAAAACGGTCGCCGACAACAATTCGCGAAACTAAATTCGGTCAGGAATGTCCCGTTTAGCGTTGACCAAGAGATTGCGGGGCAGGCGGACAATTCTTTCATCAGGTCCGCAACCAGCCGTTGGTGGCAGCTTCGGAGCAGCAGCATCTGTGATGTCAATGCCGATGACGGCAAAATCGCCGCCTTCAAGTTCCCAGATGTCGGGACATCCGCAACAGCCGACGCTTTGAGCGCCATTGGCGTGGGGGTCTTGACCGATCCGGCGGAGAAATTCAATGGAAGCATTCATATTGCCACGACAATCGTGGAAGCATGGAAAAAATGCAAGAAGAAAATACAGTGCATATACGGTAGTCCGTATATGCGGTTTCTAGTTCCCTTGTTGGGTGGTTAAAATCCCAAAATATCGGAAGGTTCTGGGTGAGAACATTCGGACGCACCGCCGGAACCTGAAATGGAGCCAGGAAAAGCTGGCGGAAAAGTCTGACCTGCACCACAACTACATCGGCGACATCGAACGAGGTGAAGAGAATGTGTCGGTGGACGCATTGCGTCGGATCGCGGTTGCCTTGGGTGTGCGGTTGACGGACTTGGTGTGCGACGTTTGATAGTTTTCCCCAAAGCTGATGTTCACCCAAAAGCAGGTGTGATAGAATTGCTGCATGGGAATTGGGGAATGGCTTTCACAAAATTGGTTCAATTTTTCGAGCACTGTCGGCATCATCGGCAGTTTGTGGTTTGCGGCTGTCACGCTTCATTCTGATACCGAAACGCGGCGCGTTGCCAATCTGCTCACCATCACCGCCAATCATCGTGAAATCTGGAAAGAGTTTTTCGGCAAGCCAGAATTGGCTCGCGTCATCGAACCCTCAGCGGATGTATTGAAACAGCCGGTCACACCCGCAGAGAAATTCTTCGTGAACATGATCATTTCGCATACGAGCAGCGTGTATGAGGCGCTCAAGGATGAATTGCTGGTAAAACAAGAAAATCTGCGTCGGGATGTAAAAACATTTTTCTCACTGCCGGTGCCAAACGCAGTTTGGAGTTCCACCAAACTGCTGCAAAATCAAGATTTTGCAGCATATATTGATTCTTCGTTGAAGAATTGATTTCTAAAAGACTGGTCTTTACTGTAAAAAAACATGCAATTCTGGCGATAGATTTCAGCCTGTAAGCGACAGGGCATCCCAGCGAAAAATGTGTGCTAAAGCCTACCAGTGATTTTCAGGGATAATCACTTTTTTGTTTGTATTCTTTCCGAATTTCCGAACATCTCTGCCGCTGTTGAATGACGACAAAACCGGCTCGAATCAAGAATTAAACTGTGTGGGCAAAAACTAGACCAAAAACCCACGCATTCAAAATAACCTTCAATCTTGGCGTTCTTAACGCGGCAAGTCTCCACGTTAGGGAACTTTTGTGGTGGACAAGGTAAATCCAGGTTGGCACTGCTGTCGTGCATACAAGTAGCAAAAACTATTATTCGCAGCGTTGTCCTGCAACATTAAGTTATCCACAATACAAACAACCATGTTTTTGGTGTTTTGTTTTGGCTGAACGAAGTGATAGTTTTAAGACAATGCGAATTTGGGTTGCTCAAAGCCTAATTAAATGGACTGGCACAATATGAATTCAAACGATCATTCTTCGTCTTTCCATCGCCAAACGTATCATCCACCGTATAGCTCTCAACCGCCACGCCCTTTTGTTCAGGAAGACACGCTTAAATCCGAGCAAATCCACATCGAGCGCAAATCGTTCCAGTTGACGCTAAAAGAAAATCCTCGTGGTCGGTTCCTGCGTATTACAGAAGAGGTGGGAGGAAAACGAAACGCCATCATCATCCCCTCGACAGGTCTGGCTGAATTCAAAAAGTTGCTGGATGAAATGGTCAAAGCCGATAATGGAATGGTCGCCAAGAGTGAACCTGTGGCGACTCCTGCGACACTACCAGAAACTTCGGTTTTGGCTTTAGTCAATGAAAAGCCTGCAAAGAGGACGATGAGCGAGTCAGCCCGAGCCAAGATTTCTTCGGCCCTCAAAGCACGGTGGGCAAAAATTAAATCGGCTGGCAAATGACGATCCGCCAGTTCTTCCTCTGGTTCTTTTTTGAAGAATTGATCTCAATGTCAGGATATTCTCTGTGTAAATCCCAACACGACACTCTGGCGATGGCTTTCAGCTTGTGAGAGACAGATCATCCAAGCGAAAAATAAGTGCTAAAGCCTGCCAGTGATCTTCGGTGGGGCAGGCGCAGCCATATTCCCACTTGCGCACCGTCCGCACTGAAACCCCTAGCTTTTGCGCCACTTCTTGCTGGGACAAGTTGGCTTCAATGCGTTTCAAAAGCAGGTGGTCGCCCAGGGTTTTGGGATTGACGGGAATCAGCTTCCGACGACTATATCTCTCCTTGGAATCGTCATATTTAACCGATACGGAACGCTGTGAAATACCCAACAGTTGACCCAACCGCCGTTGGCGCTGGCCGTTCCGCTGTCGCGGTTCACGTCGCGAGTCGGCGGTGGCTCAGCTTTTTCGTTAGGCATCACTACGCTTTATGACTATTCGCAAGACATTCATCACGGTGACAGTTGCCGCACTTGTCGGCTTGGTCATGGGCGGCGTGTTTGGTTTTGCCGCAGGCAAGATGACGCCGGACTTTTTTCGCCACATCATTCCGTGGCAGGATGTCGAGCCAGTTGGCTTCGCTACTTTCGCTGGTTCTACCGTCGGAGTTTTGCTCGGCGGCGGTTTGGGATGTTTCGGAGTTATCATTCATTTTGTTTTAGAGTTGAGGAGGAAGCCGTGATGCCTAACAAGATTAGATGAGAAGGCAGATGCCCGGCGCAATGACGCGTCTGGTAAAGTCTGCTGATGAAAACAAACACTACTCCGTCCCTCGTTTCCAACTCCATGCCCGCGGTCGTCAGTGGGTTCACCCTCGGCCTGGATCTCGGTGATCGTCAGCATCACTTCTGCGTCCTGGATGCCACCGGTCAGATTGTCCGCGAGGCTTCGTTACCCAACACCCGGCCTGCCCTGGCGCAACTCCTCGCGGATTTTCCCCGCGCCACCGTCGCGCTGGCAGCGGGCACGCACCGTCGCCAGCGGCCGTTGCCGGCGAAGCGAACGGAACTCACGGCTTGGGGGTTTCAGCCATTTTATCCGGGCCGATGCCGGGAGGGATGGCGATGATGCCATTGGCCCAAGGCCCCTGCCGCACGCACAGCGCGCGGGTGACCGCCTGATGTGCGCCCAGCGTCAACGGAGCGTCCTGGTAACCGATCGCGATTTCATCCCGCTGACCATTGGGAAACTCCAGGCGGATTTTTGACGCCGAATCCGCCGCCGGCGGAAGGGAAGAAAACTTGGGCAGTTCTTTGGCGTCGGCATAGGGCAGCAAGACCGTGCAGAGCGTCAGCGGGAGCTGGCGGCGAGACGTCAATGTGGCCACCCAGGCCTCCTGGGTTTTGACGGGGCCGACGGGAAGCAGCCCGGTGTTCATTTTCAACTGGGCGTCGTCCATGGGCTGCACCCAGACATTCATCCCGCCCGGGAAGGCGGTGTGGGCGGCGTTGCCCCTGGCCTCGGCCGGACCAATGGGAAAATGAAAGAGCCGCGTCACCTGGTGTTCGCCCTGGCCAAAGATGTGATCCACCACCACCCAATATCCCGGTTTCACAAACAGCACGCTTCGCAGTTGCGAAATCCCGTTTTTCACTATCCGACCGCAGGCAAAGTCGGCTTGGGCGTCCGTGTGCCAGGCCAGCAGTTCGGGATCCGCCTTTAATTGTTCCTGTCCGTCGATCAGCACCACATTGTGGGCCGCGCTCCGGCGCAGCTCGCGTGAGAACGGCTGGTCGTAACTGCACTGGCCTGAATCCACAATCAAATCGCGTCCGGCAAACACGCTGACCTGCAGGCGGTCGTCATGGTTATGGCCGCTGTGCCAGGGGGCGCACTGGAAAAGGAGATATTTATCATCCGGGTTCCAGCCGGTGCGCATCACCATGTATTTGCAGTCTGGCAGCAGAACCGAATTAAACGCCGGCGGACGGGAGGGCAGCGCGGCAAACTTGCCGCCAACGTCCGCTCCAAACAGCCAAAGCCATTCGGCGTTCCAATTCGTTTCGGCGAGATAGCGAAAATCCGGCCGGTGATACATCAGCGCCCCCCGCCCCAGGCTCTCGCCAATTTTGCTGTTGCCGGCATCGCCGATGGCCGGAAGGGTGCGGTCCGGCCGGCTGATTGATTCCAGAAATTCAAACATCCTTTCATGGCGTGAAAGCATGCCGGCCGCTTTAATTCCATTCGTCTGGCACAGCAACGCCACGTCCATGAACTCATTCATTACCCAGGTGTGATAACCCGGCGTCATTTCCCAATGCGCGCCGTCCGGCAAGACATCTTCCTGCATGTGCTGGGCCAACAGATGCAGGCCGCGTTCCCGCCAATCCGCCGCCTCCTTTAATTCCGGCAGCATGATGCCGATGGTGGCCAGTCCCGCCGCTTCGCTGACCTGCCAGTTGCCATGTTGAAAGGCGGTGGAATAGGCCTGCAAATATCGGGCCTGTTCGACGAGGGAGCGGGTCATGAGATATTTCGCCTCGGCGTCAAACTGCGGCGCATCCATGAACAGCTCCAGCGATTCAAACCATGACTGGCCGCGAATGCCCGTTTCCAGCGTGCGCCAGACCGAACCGTGCAGGCCGAGTTTGTTGGAGGGCTTGATTGGCACTGGATTGGACTTGACCCAGTCCTCCAGCAAATCCACGAAATCCTGCGCGTAGGCGTCACGACCGGTCGCCCAATAGGCCAAACCCAGCTCATGCCAGTAACCAAACCGGCTGAGCACATGGGTCCACTCGATGGGGCCTTGCAACCATT